>Ga0302289_1000002_pt1 | contig 233113 bp, 195 predicted proteins | sample III_Fen_N1_2_FD_194552 | JGI IMG/M metagenome (GOLD analysis project Ga0302289, IMG submission 194552) | Peat permafrost microbial communities from Stordalen Mire near Abisko, Sweden - III_Fen_N1_2 | ecosystem: Environmental > Terrestrial > Soil > Wetlands > Permafrost | place: Sweden: Abisko... | reverse complement strand
CTAACATAGAAAAAAGTGTATCCAAAAATTCGTAATGCAATTGCTTCTTAATAATCGTATCATTTTCCAGATTCCATTGGCGGCTTTGGATAATTTCTGAATGCAGAAACAGGTTGTGAGGCATCACTACAGCACCCAAAACACTCATAATAACAATCATCGATCCTTTAGGAAAGGAAGGAGTAACCCATCCAACCATAGCAGAATTCCAATCAATATCAACAAGCGAAAGCTCGTATAAAAAGGATAAGCCAATAACAGAAACAAAGGCAATAATCCATTTTTCCATTATTCGATAAGAATTGGTATACAACATGATTAGTACAAATACGGTAACCAGTATTGATCCAGCTCTAATGGGAATTTCGAATAACATAGAAAGGGCAATGGCACCACCTAAAATTTCGGCTAAAGAGGTTGAAATAGATGCCAGCATTGCTGATGATAGAATAACTTTGGAGTAAGAGGGCTTAAGATAAATAGTAGCTGCTTCAGATAGGCAAAGTCCGGTAGCAATCCCTAAATGGGCTACATTATGCTGTAGCAAAATTAGCATTATCGTCGATAAGGTAACCATCCAAAGCAGCACATATCCGTAACCAGCCCCAGCAGCCAAATTTGAAGCCCAGTTTCCAGGATCAATAAAGCCAACAGTTACTAAAAGCCCAGGACCAATAAACTTAAAAATATCTAGGCCTCCATATTTTGGGATATAGCCCTTCTTATCAATATTTCTAAACATTTTAAACATTTTCTACTTTCTTTTTCAATAAATGAAGACTATTGTTTCGCATTTTTGTTCGAACTTCTTTTTTAAAAGCATGCTCTAAATTATTGAATTCTCACGATTTGTGTAATTATGCACAACAATACACAAAACCCTCAAAGAAGCTCCTGATATCTTCGTTAGAAGAAAAAAAGCGAGAAAGAAAAGTTATTGATTATTGAGAAGGCATTGCGTTTATGTATGTGAGATAGCTACATAGTCGTGTAAAGAATACGTTTATGAACATCATTCTTTGCGTGACCAATGTAGTGCTTTTTAACAACAAATAGGAACGTTTTTTGAAATAGTTTAACGCTTTTTGGTTGAGCATCAGTGGCATGCAGCGAAGCGTATTCGGCAGGGAGAGCGGACCGAAGAGAGTGGATGTGGGACTAGGGCGACTTCGACGACCGAGCGCAGGGGGCACGAAGAGAGCGCCCTACAATTTTGTGAAGGCTCGTAAGAGACAAACAAATTGTGGCGCTGTCGAGTGACAACCAGCGAAGGACTAGCGGAGCCCGGGACCATATCCGCAAACGAGAGGGAGCGCTATTCGAGCTGGGAAAAAGCAAAAACGCCTCAAATCAAACGATACGAATCCGCAACGACTTCAAATCACCGGAGGCCGAACTGTTGCCGTAGAACACCTCGTATTCTCCCGGGGTGACGACCATCTTACGCTGCGTCCAGTCGAAAAATTCAAAGGTTGACGACGGCAATTCGAAGACGACCTGCTTCGAGGTTCCGGCCTGTATCTCCACCCGCTTAAAGGCCCGTAAGGTTTTCAGCGGCCCGTCTATATCGTTCACTTTGCGCACATAGACTTGCACCACTTCTGCCCCATCGCGTTTACCCACGTTGCTGACGGGAATGGTCAACCGCACCGATTCACCGGCTAATAGGCTTGTCTTGTTGCAGACGGCCGTGCCAATATTAAACGTTGTGTAGCTCAATCCGAAGCCAAAGGGGAAGAGCGGGTCGGACATATAGCGGTACGTCCTGCCTTTCATGGAATAATCTTCAATACCGGGCAGCTGCTTGGAATTTCGGTAAAACGTAACAGGCAATTTGCCCGAAGGATTGACATCGCCGAACAAGACATCGGCCACAGCTTTGCCCCCTTCTTGACCCGGGTACCAAGCTTGCAGGATGGCATCGCAGCTTGCTGTTTCGGGCGTCAAAGCCAACGCAGAACCGGAGCAGCTCACAAAAATCACGTTCTTGCCGGCCTGCTGAAGGGCCTTCAGGCAATTGCGCTGCACCAGCGGTAGTTCGATATCCGTGCGGTCACCTCCCTTGAAACCGGGAATCGCCACCGGCATTTCCTCGCCTTCCAGTTGAGAAGAAATGCCTCCGACGAAAACCACCGTTTCGATTCCTTTCAATTTTTCCAGCAACGCCGTGTAGGTAACAGGCGATTCCTTTCCCAGTGCAAAGCCCAAGGTGGCAGGCCAGGTGTCATTTTGTTTATAATCGAGGGTAATGGCATACGACTCGTTTTTCTTCACCGGGAACCGTACGGTGGAGAACATGGGCTTCCAGGAATTGAATTGGGAAAGACTCTTGCCATTTACACGCAGGTCAACCCCGCCACAGACTTCCAGTTTGCAGGCCACCTCGCCCGTGAAGGTCGGTGTATAGACCGTCTCATACCGGCCGGAAAAGCCCTGTTTGGCCACCCCTTTGCAGAATAGTGTTGTGCCGATTGACCGCAAGCGGAATGTTGTGTTCAGCCGATCGGAAGCTGCTGTCGTGCCTTTCAAGTCCCTGTTGTTCCAATAGGTCACCTTGATGCCGGGTTTTCCATCGATGGAACAAAACGCGTCGGAATTGGCAATCACCGCGTTGTCCACAATGTCGCAGCCTTTGTCGTACACGATTCGATTAGCTGGCAGCTTGGCTTTTATGCCGGCAAGGATGGTGGTCGTCTGCACAGGAATGCCGTTATAGCTTCCCCAAAGGAGCAGGTCGTCATCCGCATTGGGGCCGACTACCGCAATCGTTGAACCCTGTTTGGACAAAGGAAGCACGTTGTGCTTGTTTTGCAGCAAGGTCATGGTTTGCTGCGCCATCTTCAGCGATAAATCGCGGTGTTTTTTAGAATTGACCACACTGAACGGAATCTTGGTCCAAGACACCAACCGGTCTTTGTCCATCTCCCCAAGATCGAAGCGACCTACCAGGATGCGCATCAGGTGCTTGTTGATTTCCTCTTCAGTAATCAAGCCCTTTTTGACGGCCTCGTTCAGGTTTTTATAGTTGTAATTCATCCAGGCACATTCCACATCGGTACCGGCCAGTGCACCTTTGGCGGCAGCGTGGGTGGCATCGGTCGATACGCCGTGCCCTTTGTAAAAGTCGGAGATGGCGTCACAATCGGAAACCACCAGGTACTTGAAGCCCCATTCCTTCCGAAGAATTTGTTGCAAGAGTTTGTTGCTGCCACAGCAGGGCTGATCCTCAAACCGTTGATAGGCGCACATCACCTCACGCACATCGGCTTCCTGCACCAACGCTTTGAAGGCAGGCAGGTAGGTTTCGTACAATTCGCGGGGATTGACATCCCGTACGTTCAGCGTGTGGCGGCTCCATTCCGGGCCCGAATGCACGGCAAAATGCTTGGCACAAGCGAGCAACTTCTTGTATTTTGAATCTTTCGGGCCTTGCAGTCCGTTGACCACGGACACCCCCATTTGCGCTGTCAGGTAAGGATCTTCGCCGTAGGTCTCGGCTCCCCTTCCCCAGCGGGGATCACGAAAGATGTTGACGTTTGGCGTCCACATGGACAGGCTCAGGAAGCGGGTGTTTTCTCCACCCTTGTTGATTACATCCTGATACTTGGCCCTGACCTCATCGGAGGTGGCGTCAAAAACGGTATAGACCAGCGCTTCATTGAAGGAGGCGGCCATACCGATGGGCTGGGGAAAAACAGTCACGTCGGTGTTGTTGGCTAAGCCGTGCAAGGCTTCGCTCCACCAGTTGAATTGTTTGATTCCCAAACGGGGAACGGCTTCGGATTGGTCGTACATCAAACCGATCTTTTCCTCCAAGCTTAGACGGGAAATCAAGTCCTTGGTCCGTTCTTGGGAAGAAAGGTTGGGGTTTTGATAGGGCAATCGACTGCAGGCAGTACACAGCAGCACGATAAAAAACGCGGGCAACAGCAATTTTTTCACGGTACGGTTCGATTTCGGTTAGTTCACTTCAGGTATTCCGGTAAAGATGCACCCCAGCATGAATGCACCTGTAGGATAAAGTATGGTGCGGTTACTGCTTCAGTATCTTGAGCCGATCCATCTTTGTTGGCGTCCGAACAACGATCAGGTAGAATCCGGCTGGTTGCTGACTGAAATTCAGCGTCCGTTCCTCTCCTTTACCCACAGCTTCTATCGGCAATTTGACTCCAAATAAGTCAAACACGGTAACGACCGCCTGTCCATCCAATAACAATGGTGAGCGCACGTTCAGTGTTTCTCTAACTGGATTCGGATAGGTGTATGCGTTCGTTTTAACCACGTTAATACCGGCCAATAGAGTATCAACTGTGACAAACAGGGAGTCTGTCGCGCCTTGGCCACAACGTCCGGACGACGTTACCCTGACCCATCCGGATGTAGCTGAATTGCTTACAGTGACAGCGATGGAATCCGACCCACTCGTGCCATTAAATCCAGTGGGCAATTCCCAGAAATAGGTAAACAGTCCAACTTGTTTATTGACCGAATAATAGATAGGCACATTGCTCCTGTTTACAGCATTCGCCCCGGTAATTACAAGTTGTTGATACAGAGGGCTCACTTTTATGTGACGCACAACCTCATTACTGGTTTCTATTGGATTGTATCCCACAACAGTCAGGGTAGCATAAGTCGCCGTATCGGCCACACTGACCCATATTTTGTTAGTGGTACTGCTTCCGGTCAAATTGGGTGACAAGGTCCAGCGGTAGTCTTGCATATAATCCATCTCGGGAACTTCGTACAGAAAGCTGTCTTTTCCGGCACACAACCACTCCGGTCCGAAAATGGAATCGGAGTTGAATGACGGATCTTTGACCGAAATGTACATAGATTTCCACAATCCCGTATAGCAACTATTGACGCCGCGAACAGAAATATTGTCGGATTCTGCCCAGGATCCGATATCCAACTGTATGCGATTGGTAGAGCTGGATCCATACATTCCGGAAGGTAATACCCATTGATATGACTTGGCATCAGGGATAGGATCTACCCAGAAGTTCACTTGTTCGTCACCTCTGTATACCCTATTCGGTCCATGTATTTCAGTGGCCGGCTTCAATCGATCCGTTAATATACGGACATAGGTTTTTCCTACCAAAACAGAATCATTACCGCTCCAATAATACGCTCGAATGGTTCCTGAAACAGCCGAATCGGAAATTAGCACGGTGATGCCAGCATTAGACGACCCACCATAAATATTAAAACCTTTGGGTACTTTCCAAAAAAATGTAGCGGTATCGTTCTCTATCATCGACCAGTAGAACTGATTCGTATTTCGGCATACGACAGTGTCCCCCCGTATGGTATCATTTCTAATGGTAATAATGGCCACATTCAGATAGGTTGTATCGCCTCGTCCGCAAGGATTAATCGGGACAACACCAATTTTGGCCGATGCAGCACTGTCAGTCAAATAGAGCGTGGCATTGGCACCGTAACTTTCACCGTAAAAACCGTTGGGGAATATCCACTCGTAATTTAATGCCGGTGGAATGGATGACGCATAATAATGGGCATAGGAATCGATGCTTGACAAAGTAGTAGGGCCAATGATGGTATCAACCTTAGCAGGCTGTCTGTCATAAACATCTACATTCAGGCTCCATTCCTTCGTGTAATCCGGCAAAATCGCCCGAACGGTTAGTGGACCGGATTTCGCCAACTCACTGACAAGCACCCATATAGAATCAGACTCCGATTCTCCTGTCATACCTTGAGGCAATTGCCATTGATACGACAGGGTACCCGGATAGGAATCCATTACATACAACACACTATCACCTCCATTGCATACAGCAGTAGGACCATTCAGTTGATACTGATTTTGTTGTGACGACAGGGCTTGAACCTGCGCAAACACATCAGGCAGCAGCGTCAGGAACGCCAAGAAGATCATCCATACTTTCTTCATAATACAGAGCACATGCACGAAGGGTTGTAGCTGATTATTTTGTTTGTAAAGAAACGAAATAAAAACAAATTAAATGTTACGGCCGCAGGTTTTCCGCACCGGTTATTTCTGTTGACAGTTCACCCAACCAACCGACCTCTTGATTGGCCCCTGTATACACACGAATAAAATTGGCAGAATCGAGGTGAACAACGGTCCCTGAGGCATCTACAGCCCAGTCTAAGTCGAACGCACACCCGCTGGACGAGTTGGGCTGATTATCGGCATAGCCCCATGCAAGTGCGTTCAACAGCCAATACCCAGTTTCTGTATTTTGTGTAGCAGTGGGTGCCAAGAGGGTGCCTTTTACCAGAATCGAGTCGTGAATCCAAGCTGGAAATCCAGGTTTCATGAAACCTTTCCGCCCTCTATTATCTCTGAAAGGCACACTGTCTGTTGAAACAGATGGACGGTAGTAAACCATTTCATAACCTTTGATGGTTGATGACAACCCGTAATCCGACCCTGCCAGCTCGTACCAATCATCGTCGGGCAACCCGTTGTGGTTTTTGTCGACAGAAACAGATACGATACCCGGTTCTGCGCCGTTTTTAAACGCATTTCCGAACACCTTGAAATCGGCTTCATTAAGACGATTGACCACCGCCCGTTTGAACGAAAAGGTCAGACTGCCGCCAAACCGACCTAAGCTGACAACGCCGTCAATGCGGCCTTTCAGGGCAGCTTCAGCCTTGAGCCGCATGGATGCTGCGTCATCGCCAACAGCGTAAAGGGGATACCTGCCCACGAATTGACCGGGAGCCGGAAAGTACGCTTGGACAGCATTTATGTAGGCACCATTATCCGATTCGGGTTCAGCACTGCCATCGGAAGAAAGGAAATCGGGAACATACACCACTGAATTGGGATTGGTACCCACCTGGGATATCTTGTAGCGCAGGGTTCCATCCGCACGGAAACAATATACGTGGCCGGACGTGGAAAAATCACCGGCATCGGTGATGAAAACATCGCCCGACTGCGCATCGACGGATATGCCGTAGGGAGTATTCAGCAGGGTACCATCGGTGATGAAGGAGGGCCTTTCCAGTTCACGGGAATCCAGGTTAAATACATTGATCGAGGAAGCACCCGTGGCACTGTTGTAATGATACAGATAGGCCAGGTTTCCGTTGAACGCCATATTGAGAACTTCCAGGTTGTAGGTTTCCAACACGTTGTCGGCACGGGAATCGATGCACCAGAATGAGCCTTTTTCCGTACCGTAGTCACCCCGACAGGCCACCCAGACATAGCCGTTATCGTCCGTTTTCACCCGGAAGGGATTTTTCCCCACCGTGATGCGTTTGGTTTCCGTAAAAGAGGCTATATCCACCACCGATACGGTGTTGTCATATCCCAGGTTATTTCCATAATCCAGACCGCCCGAATTGGACACGTACAATTTTCCGTTGGCCGCATCAATGCCATCGGGATTCCGCCCCACATGCACATAGGCTTCCACCGCTAAACTGGCCGTATCAATTCGTGCCACCGTTCCGTCAAACGAACAAACATAGGCCTTTCCTTCCCAGAAGGCGATGTATCGGGGCTGTCTGGCCACTTGACCGTTAAACAGGGGTATTCGCTTGATGGAAGTTCCGGTACGGGCATCCAGCACCTCAATCTGGCTCGACACGTTGACCACCACGTACAGGCGGTTTCCATACCGCTGTAGGTCGTTGCCCGTATCACCCAATTTGCGTCCGGATTTTTGGTAAAAATAATCGGCAAACTGCTTTCCGGCTGCAAAATCGTATAAGGCCAAGGTGCTGTTGTTGAGCGAATAGTTCCCGTCACAGAGTATATACAAACCGCCTTTTCGTTGGCCTTCCACCGTTGACGTCAGAGAAGGCACCGAAATCAGGTCGTCGCAAGCCGACAAAACCAGAGCGGTTACGATTATCAGAGCCAGTTTTATGGGAAATAGGTATCTCATGATTGTTACTTATCAAAGTGCCACACTCAGACCGCATCGAAAGGAACGACCCGGCATGGGAAAATTTCGAACCAGTTCGTGGTTGTTTCCGGTTAGGTTAAGCGCCTCCACCTTGAGGGTAAGCAGGTATCGGCTCACGCGAAACACCTTTTCAAGCGAAGCGGAATGGTCGGCATAACCGGGCAGGTTCGATGAAGCTAGGTTGTGGCCGGATACGTATCGATGACCAGAATAAACCACTGACCAGGCCGCATCCACCCAGGGTGTCTTCACACCCAGCCTGCCTGAACCATAGATGCGTGGAGCATACGCTATCTGGTTTCCGTATTCAGGGGAAGCAGGATTGGTCCAATCCAGCGCACGTTGGTAGGAGTGATTCCAGGCCAGGTTCCACAGTACATCTTTATTCAATTTTCCGTTTAGCTCAGTGGTAATGTCTACTCCGTTTATGGTCACTTCACCCAGATTAACCATACTCCATACAAAGATGTTTTTGGTGGGCACGGCCATTATTTTATCAGTGACTCGGTTATGAAAGCCATCTACTGTCATGTTCAGGTGAACAGCACGCATCAGTGGCAGGGACGCCACCGTGACGCCCAGGTTCAGTTGCCGACTGTTCTCCGGTTTGAGGTTCCTGTTTCCCACGGCCGAGTAGTAAAGGTCGTTGAAACTCGGCATTCGGAAGGACGATTTGTAAAAGGTCCGCACCCGTACCGGTGCGCTGCTCCACGGTTTCCAGGCCAGACTGAACGAAGGCGTTAGTTTACTTCTGTCGTCGGCCGGTTCCAGCAACAAGGTTTCCTCGTTCACGTAGGTTCCCAATAGGTTGACCGCCCCATTTAACACGGCAGACTCGTAACTGGCCGACAGTTGACCAAGCAGGGTCAGCCGAAACGGGTTTGAAAATTGGCTTAAATTGGACGACATGCGATTCAAGGCTGCATCGGTAGCTACCGAGAGGGCAAACCCGGCGGGCAACTTGCGCAATAGAACGCCGGAAACATAGGCTTCTTCTTGCCGGTAACGCTGGTCTTCTTTGCCGGAGGAACCGAGGTAATCGGGATTCAGGTAGTGCTGATACCCCGTCATGTATTTTGCATTCACCTGCCAACGCCAACGGTGTGTAAGGGCCTGCTCGACATGCGCCTGCAAAAAAGCATTCCTGTCCCACAGGTGCTGTGAGGAATAGGGATTGTACAGAATGACGGCCCCGGGTAAGCCTTTCGAGGATTCGTACCAGTAGGCTTTAACTTCGAAGTTGCGGTTGCGGTTTAGGTTGCCGTACACCGTTGACTCCAACCTCACGGCCTCACTGGCGTTGTTGTGTCGTTTCACTGTTTCATCGGCCAGATTGGCGTCGCTATCGTACAAGCGATAGGGATAGTCACCCTTCCAGCTCATGTATTCACCGGACACAGACAAGCTTAGTGCTGGGGTCAATGCGGTCTCCACCAACACATCAGGATTCAACAGTCCGAAAGACCCTGTTTTAATACCCACGTTGGTGTTGAGTCGTTTTCCCGGACTAAACACCGGGATACGGGAATGCAGCGACAACAAGCTGGACGATGCGGTCAACCGAGCCGGTTGAAATATATCCACTCCTTCGCCAATGGTCAAGGCAATCAAATCGACGGTAGACAGGGAATATCGGCTTAGGTCTACCTGCCCCGTTTGGCAATCGGTCAGGGTGATTCCGTCGTAGGCCACAGCGGTATGATTGGCGCCCATTCCTCTGACGGAAATCGTTTTCATTCCGCCCAACCCGCCATAATCCCTGATAATGGCACCGGAAAAAAATTTGATGGCGTCTGAAACCAATAGAGCATGCGTTGTCTTAAGGGCTGCATTATCCAATGTCTGATGAAACGTGGAAGAGGCCTCGTCTCCGAGAGCGACCTTCCCGTTCACCGTTACCTCGCTTAAGGCTTTAACGGTGATGGAATCGGAGGTTGCATACGCAATATGGGGCGTCATTGTTCCCATGAGGAGCAACGTCAATAGGTTGAAATAAAGTCGGTATGATCGAACTGTGTTGATGCGCATGAACTTTTTACCACGAAAGTCATTTACAAATGTGCACGGCAGGTCTTCTGACTTGCTCCGGTTGTCGAAGCCTTCCCATCCGATACGGACAGTGGCGGAGTATTCGACAACCTACTTGAAGGAGCTTACAGCAGCGGGTCTGTTCCGGATTCCCTTTTCATCACAGCCTAAACGGCAACGTGAACCAATGCACAGCAAAGATACGTAAAATGTTTTTATTTGTGGAAGCTGTACAATAACGCTTTCCCGTAAGCGTTAGAACCCTATAAGTAGAGCACACTCACCATACCGTTAACAACCATTAACAAATAATCTTTCCTGAAAACTACAAACCTCTGAAATTGATTTGTATTTTTGCAGTCCAAATTTCCCCTTTAAGGGGCCATGAATTTCTCAAACACAAACATTCAACCATAACAACAACACATTCGAATCATTATGAAAACCAACGAAAAAAAGGTCGTAGACAAAAAAAAGTCTGAGAAGGTAAAACGCGGTGTATCTTCTGGTTTCGTCATCCTCTGCTGCTTTATCATCGCACAACTGTTCTTCTATTTCGTATGCGGTGACACTGCAAATTTTGTCGATGGCAACCCCAAAGGACACCCACTCCAAGGAAATATATTTGGTACCCTTTTCAAAGGTGGTACCATCATTCCTTTCGTTTTGACCTTACTGCTTACCGTCATCACACTTTCCGTTGAACGCTTCTTCGCCATGAACCGTGCCAACGGCAAAGGCAATTTGGTACAATTCGTTCACGATGTAAAAAGAAAACTTGACGACAACGATATCAAAGGCGCACACGAACTGTGCAACATTCAAAAAGGTGCAACCGCCAACATTTTGAACTCAGCGTTGATCCGCTACGAAGATGTGGAGAAAATCGAAAATCTAAACAACGACCAAAAGGCTGAAATCATCCAGAAGGAAATTGAAGAAGCTACGGCACTCGAATTGCCTTCCATGGAACAAAACCTTCCCATCATCGCCACCATCTCCACCCTCGGTACCTTGTTCGGTCTGTTGGGAACGGTACTTGGTATGATCCGTTCATTTGCCGCTTTGGCCAACGAAGGTGCTCCTGACTCTTTGGCTCTGTCTACCGGTATTTCCGAAGCCCTTATGAATACGGCTATGGGTATTGGTACCGGTGCATTGGCCATCATTTTCTACAACGTTTTCGCTCAAAAAGTTCAGAGTATCACCAACGCCGTTAACGAAATTGGTTTTGCCATCGGCCAAACATACTCAAAGAAACACCTGGGATAATAAAATGCGTTTATACGTTTTTGCGAATCACGTTGTAAACCATTTAAAGAATAATTATTATGTCCAAGGTTAAAACAAAAAAGCACAGCACGTTTATCGACATGACGGCGATGAGTGATGTGACTGTACTCTTGCTGACATTTTTCATGTTAACCGCCAACTTCATCCCGAAAGAACCTGTGCAGCTTATTACGCCTGGCTCTATTTCTGAAGCGAAGATTCCCGATTCCAATATCTTGACCGTGCTTGTCGATACGACAGGTCACGTGTACTTGACGATGGACCGCAGGGATAATAAATTGGCTGTTCTTAGAGAAATGGGCAAAGCATACGGCATCACCTTCACCAAGGCGCAAGAGGCATCCTTCCTCATGCAACCCATCATCGGAGTTCCCATGTCAACCATGCCGGACTTCCTGAACAAAAGGCTCGAGGATCAGGATAAAATCCTGAAGAAATACAGCATTCCTGCCGACAGCACCAACAACCAATTCAAACAATGGGTTCAGTATGCTGCAGCGACCAATAAAGAACTGTCAATTGCCATCAAGGCTGACCAAGCCACGCCTTATCCGAAGATTAATGGCGTTCTGATGTCATTGCAGGCTATTAAGCAATACCGTTACCACCTGATAACCAAGCTCGATGCTGCAAAATAAGATGCGGGAAGTTGCCTCAAAACAAACCCTGACTAACACTCTAACTAAAAAGAACATTATATGGCAGAAGTAAATACTGGCGGTGGAGGGGAAGCCAAAAAAGGTAAACCAAAAAAACAGACACTACGCGTGGACTTTACGCCAATGGTGGATATGAATATGTTGCTCATCACGTTCTTCATGTTTGCCACCTCTTTGGCCAAGCCGCAGGCGATGGAAATTGCCATGCCTGTCAAGGATGATGTCAAGAAGGAAGAGAAGAGTAAGGTAAAGGACGACAAAGCCATTACCATCCTTCTCGGAAAAAGCAACAAGATTTTCTATTATTTTGGCAAACCCACAGACGTCATGGTGGATAACAGCAAGTTAAAGCTTGCCAGCTATGGTGGAATGGATGACCACAACAGCCTTCGTTTCATGCTGGCTGGTCGTAACAAGATTGCGATGGAGAAAATTGCCCGCTTAAAGGACCAGAAAGACCGCAAGAAAATCAAGGAAGACTTCTACAAGAATGAGGTCAAAAAGATCAAGAATGATAAGGATGGGCAAGTTGTTATCATCAAGCCCACCAGTGATTGTACCTACGCAAACCTAATCGATGCGTTAGACGAATTGGCCATTTGCTGCATTGGAACCTATGCGATTGACGACCCTTCCAAAGGTGATTTGTGGCTGATTAAGAACAATGAGACGGGAGGCAAGTTGGCCAAAGAATCAGATCTCAGCGCGTTGTCCGCGAAAAAGTAATAAGTTTCACCATTTTAATACGTTAAATCGTGGCTAAAGAAATTGATATAAATTCAGCGGAGTGGTTGGAACTCGTTTTTGAAGGAAAGAATAAGAACTACGGAGCATACCGTTTGCGCAATACCTCGGGAAAGCGCCATCGGAATGCCCTGATACTGGTTGTTCTTTTTGTTTGTTTCATCGCATTGTTGCCTACGCTGATTAAGACCATTGAAAGTTTGAGACCCAAGCACGAGGCCATGACGGAAGAACGAAAATTCGCCGACCTCAAGCTTGAAGATCAAGTGAAAGAGGATAAAATTGTCGAAACACAAAACGCTCCTCCTCCCCCTCCTTTGAAAAGCACCATTCAGTTTACCGTTCCTGAAATCACGTCCGATGATATTGATCCAGGGGAGGCACTCCTTGCACAGGATGTCGTTGCTGAAAATAAGACACAGATCTCAATCGCGAACGTAAAGGGTACCGATGATGAAAACGGTGTCGATATTAAAGACCTTGCAGATCACGTGGTGCTTGTTGAAGAAGTAATTCAGACGCAAGTAGAAGAAATGCCTCAGTTTCCCGGTGGTGACGAAGAGTTGTTGCGGTATATTGCTGCCAACTTAAGGTACCCCACTGTCGCTCAGGAAATGGGCGTTGAAGGTCGTGTAACGCTGCGATTCGTCGTCAATAAAAGTGGCGATGTCGGTAGTGTCGAAGTGATTCGCCCGCTTGACCCTTCCTGTGACAAGGAAGCAGTGCGTGTCATTAAGAGTATGCCCCGATGGATACCAGGCCGACAAGGTGGACGTGCCGTATCTGTATACTACAATATACCCATCCTGTTCAAGCTTAACAAGTAATTCTACTTAATACGCACAGACAGCAGGGAAGAACGCTTTTAGCGGACTCTTTCCTGCTGTCATTATTAGTAACTATGGCACAAAAAACGGCACTCGCGTTTCGATTGATTTGGGGTCTCCTCATGGTCATTATTTACCTGGGCATGTTCTACCTGCTGGTGTTCACTTCCATGTTTAGGCTGTACACTCCCATTCTCCGATATGTGTTTGGTTGTATTTTTCTGCTCTATGGTATTTTCAGAGCCTGGAAAATTTGGTCAAACAGGCACTAATTAACGGCTCCTCGCTAACATTTTTTCACTGTTCATTATCGGAGAATTTTTATACCTTAGCGCGTTGTTTAACCATCAAGCCATGAGACGGATTGTCTTTTTCCTGTTTTCATTAACACTTGTATTGACGGCATGTAACCGGAAGCCCGTTAAAATGCGTACGGACACCATGACCAGCGGCGTGGCCAAAGTAGCCATCGATGAGACCTGTCAACCGTTTATGCGGGAAGAAATTGGTGTATTCGAGAGCCTTTACGGTGACGCCGACATTCAAGAAACATACCTGTCTGACGAAGACGCTTTCAGCCTCCTGTTAAAAGACAGCGTACGGTTGATCGTAGCTGCCAGGGACTTCACTCAGGCCGAGAGAGACAAGCTTAAGGAAAACAAATTACTGTCTCGTTCAAACAAGATTGCGGTTGATGCCGTTGCCTTGATTATTCATGGCAATCGAAAAGATACGTTGATGAGTGTTCCTGCATTGAAAAAGATTTTAACCGGATCAATCACCGATTGGAACCAGGTAAGTCCCGGTTCCAAGTTGGGCAAGATACGCGTTGTTTTTGACAAACCCACTTCGAGTACCGTTCGATTCCTACAGGAAAAGGTGTGTGACAACGAACCTTTTGGAAAAGACATTAAAGCCTTGCCTTCCAGCGAAGAAGTGATTGACTTTGTCGCAAAAACCCCCAATGCATTGGGCATAGTCGGTGCTGCCTGGGTAAGCGATCCCAAAGACACGCTGAGCCTGAAGTTTATCAACCGGATCAAGGTCATGGCAGTATGCCCTATTGAGGATGCCAGAGATGACAACAGCTATCTGCCCCAAGCGGCTTGGATAGCCTTGGATTATTATCCATTGACGCGAGACATCTATGTATTGACATCGGATGCGCCTGAACATCTTCCTTCCGGATTCATGAATTTTTTGGGCGGCGACAAAGGCCAACGGTTGATCCTCAAATCGGGCATTGTACCGGCCAACCGACCCACGCGGCTTGTTTCCATGAAACCCGAATAACCAACTACAATTTAACATAAACCAAATAACTCACAGTCAAGCATGAAGAGAAACACCCTTACCGTACTCCTCTGTCTGTTTGTCACTGCCTTCATGACAGCGTCAAACTACGGAGTCGACAACTTCGCCATGGGCGAATACGCCCTTGCTAAAAAATGGTTTGAACAACAAGTATCCCAAAATCCTGCCGAGTCAAACTACTACTTGGGTGAAATTGCCTTTAAAGAAGGGAATGTGGATGCAGCACGTACCTTTTTTGATAAAGGACTGGCCGCCGACCCCACTTCTGCCTTGAATATGGTTGGAAAAGGAAAAACGCTGCTCAAATCATCCGAAAAAGACGCAGACTTACTGTTTAAGGCAGCCTTGAAGACAGACAAAAAGAATATGACCGTAAACTTGGCCATCGTTTCTGCCTACAAAGACAACGGTATGGCTGAGCAAGCCGCTGCCAAGCTGAACGCCGCCAAAAAAGCCGGAAAAAACGATCCCCTAGTGTACATTTACGAAGGTGACGAAATCATGGCCGGAAAGAGCGAAACCAGGGTGCAGGATGCAGCCGGTAAATTCAGCCAGGCCATGTACTTTGACCCCAGCAATGCCGTGGCTCAAATGAAGTATGCTCAGGTATATTTGTTGACCGACAGCTACGACATCCCCGTCGAAACAGAGAAAAAGGTAGTGGAGGCCCATCCTGACTATTCCATTGCCATAAGGGATCTGGCAGCCGGATATACCAACAAGGGTATGTACAATGCAGCTATTGAAAATTACAAGAAGTACTTTGAATTGGGCAGTTACACCATCAACGACATCCGTCGTTTTGCTCAGTCCTACTTTTTTAACGACCAATTTCAGGAGGGTTTGAAGCTTACCCAAGAAGGGTTGAAACTTGAACCGGATCATTTTGTCTTGAACCGTCTGCGCATGTACTGCGCCTCCGAGTTAAAAGACAGCCTTGGCATGGAATACGCCGCAAAGTTCTTTTCGCTGCGTTCCGGTCAAGGGGAGGATGCCAAGTTTATTTACAAGGATTACTTGGCATACGCCAAAATCCTGGCTGACGCCGGTCGTTTTGAAGAGGCATTGGCTCAATTCGACAAGGTGTTGAGCTTTTCAGCTGAAGAAAAGGTGGACAAAGGTGATGTCTATGTTGCTCAAGCTGAGTGCTACACCAAGATGAAACAATATGCCAAGGCCGGAGACATGTACGAAAAATACATTGTAACCTTTGGCGAATTGACAAAAGTCAACATCTTCTTAGAGCAAGGCAAATCGTATTATAACGCCGCTTTTGAAATCAAAAACGATTCAACTGAAGCCGGCAAGGCATTGTTGATTGATTATGTAACCAAGGCGGACTCCGCGTTTGCAAAAACCAGCCGAATGGCTCCCGACAGTTACGTAGGGTATATGTGGCGTGGAAACACCAATGTGATGCTCGATCCAGAATCGACAATAGGGTTAGCCAAGCCGTACTATGAAGCTGCCGTTGCTGCCATCATGAAAAAAGTGGATGCCGGTGATGAATTGACTGCTGCCTATAAGAATCAACTCAAACGGGCCTACCTGTATTTGGCTGTCTATTATTACAAAGCCAACGACAAGACCAATGCTGTCTTGTATTGTACGAAGGTGCAGGAAATCACTCCGGCAGAGAAAGTATCCAAGGCTATTATGGATGCCTACAAGGCGATGGAAACACCAGCGGCAAAAACGCCTACTCCTGCTAAATAAACCGCTTTTTTACTAAAATAAATGAGGGCGCTTTCATCACGAAAGCGCCCTATTTGTTGGAGTCTATTACTCCAATCCACTCCTTAGGTTGTTACGGTAAAGGTAACAACACAAATCCAAAGGCCTCTGAATAAAAACCTTAGATAATCTAAGGCAAATCTGATATAATCTTATTTTAATTCCAAGTGGCTACGGAGGAACTGACCGGTATAGCTATCCGGACAGGCGACAATGCCTTCAGGCGTGCCTTCGTACACGATATACCCACCCAAATTTCCGCCCTCAGGCCCTAAATCGATGAGGTGGTCGGCCTGTTTGATGATTTCCAGGTTGTGTTCAATGATGATAACCGTGTGTCCCTTTTCAATCAAGGCGTTCAAGGCCTTCATCAAGATACGGATATCGTGAAAATGCAAGCCGGTGGAAGGCTCGTCGAAGACATAGATGGACGGTTCGGGATGATCGGCGCTTAGGTAATAAGCCAGCTTGACGCGTTGACTTTCACCTCCCGAGAGGGTTGATGAGGGCTGACCCAGTTTAACGTAACCAAGGCCCACGTCCTGTAAGGGTTTCAACCGTTTGACAATGCGTTTTTCCTGCGTGCCGACTTTCTCTTCAAAAAAAGCGATGGCCTGATCAACCGTCATGTTGAGGATGTCGGAGATATCCTTATCGCGGTAGCGTACGTCTAACAAATCTTGTTTGAAGCGTTTGCCATGGCAAACTTCGCAGGGCAGCTTCAGGTCGGCCATGAATTGCATTTCCACTGTGATGATACCTTCTCCCTGACACTCCTCGCAGCGGCCTCCGGCTACATTGAAGGAAAAATGAGAAGGTGTATAACCCATCTGTTTGGCCAAAGGCTGATCGGTATAGAGCTTCCTAATCTCGTCGTAGGCTTTCAAGTAGGTTACCGGATTTGAGCGGGAGGATTTACCAATGGGGTTTTGATCGACAAATTCAATGTCCTTGATCAACTGCATGTCGCCCTTGAGTTCTCCATACAAACCCGCTCTTTCTGTCGTACCACCGTAGTAGCGTTTTAACGCCGCATAGAAAACGTCCCTGACCAACGACGATTTGCCCGATCCGCTTACTCCCGTCACCACGGTCATGACATGCAGGGGAAAGCGTACCGAAATGCCTTTCAGGTTGTTTTGCCTGGCCTCCACCACTTCAATGTAGTTGTTCCATTTTCGACGAACAGTGGGAAGTGGAATCGTTTCCAAACCCGTGAGGTAGCGCACGGTGTGGCTGCGCAACAGGGCTTCGTCCAATGCGGGTTGTGAGGGGCCTTGACCGATGCGGTTCAACAAGTCGCTAACCTTACCCTGGTACACCACTTCTCCTCCCAGCAGGCCGGCATCCGGGCCTATATCGATCAGGCTGTCAGCCGCCCGCATAATTTCTTCGTCGTGTTCCACCACGATGACGGTGTTTCCGAGTTGCCTGAGTTTATACAAGACGCCAATGAGCCGGTGCGTGTCTCGTGGATGCAGCCCAATGCTGGGTTCATCGAGGATGTACAGCGAGCCGACCAAGCTGCTACCCAACGAGGTGGCCAGGTTGATGCGTTGGCTTTCCCCTCCGGATAAGGAGGAGGAAAGGCGGTTCAGGGTCAGGTATCCCAGTCCCACTTCGAGCAGGTAATCAATTCGGTTCGTAATTTCCAACAACAAGCGTTTGGCAATCTGTTTGTCGTTGTCCTCCAAATCGAGTTGATCGAAGAAACGTTTCAGTTCAACAATGGGCAAGTCGACCAGTTCGGTAATGGACTTGCCGCCAACCTTGACATAGGAAGCTTGCAATTTGAGGCGCGTTCCGTTGCAGGTAGGACATAGGGTCTTGCCTTTGTACCTGGATTGCATCACCCTGTATTGAATCTTGTACTGATTTTCTTCGAGCATGCGGAAAAAAGCGTCAAGACCATTGAAATACGCATTCCCGGTCCATACCAGTGTACGTTGTTCATCGGTAAGTTGGTACCAAGGCCTAAATACGGGAAAGTCGAATGCGGAAGCGTTTTTAATCAGCTCATCTTTCCAGGCGCTCATCTTCTCCCCCCGCCAGCAATAGATGGCATCATCGTAAATGGAAAGTGATTTATTGGGTACGACCAGGTCTTCGTCAATGCCGATGACTTTTCCGAATCCTTCACACGTGGGACAGGCACCTGCAGGAGAATTGAAGCTGAACAACTGGTCGGTAGGTTCGTCAAAGCTGATGCCATCGGCTTCAAATGATTTCGAAAAAAGAAGCAGCGTGGAGGCTTCCGCCGTAAACAGTCGGATGTAACAGGCATTCTGCCCTTCGTAAAAAGCGGTTTCAATGGAGTCGGTCATGCGGCTGCGGGTGGACATATCGGCAGCAATTGTCAGGCGGTCAATCAACAATCGCATGGAAGAGGCTTCGGGATGCGACTGTTGGTCCGGTTGCAGCAAGCTGTCTATCCTCACCAATTCGTCACCTACCTCGACCCTGGAAAAGCCTTGCTTAAGCAGCATGTCCAATTGCACGGCCAATGTTCTGCCTGCAGGAACCACCAGGGGGCACAAAATATAAAAGCGGGTATCTTCCGAATAAGCCAGCAGCTCATTGATCACATCTTCCACCGTGTGTTTTTTCACCTCCTCGCCTGAAATGGGCGACAAGGTCTTGCCAATCCGGGCAAACAGAAAACGCAGGTATTCGTAAATCTCGGTGGACGTACCTACCGTTGAACGGGGATTTCGGGTGTTGACTTTTTGTTCAATGGCGATGGCGGGCGGAATGCCTTTGATGAAATCGACTTCGGGTTTGTTCATCCGGCCCAGGAATTGCCTAGCATAGGACGAAAGGCTTTCCACGTACCGTCGTTGACCTTCCGCATACAGCGTGTCGAAGGCAAGGGACGATTTACCCGATCCGGACAATCCGGTGATGACGACAAATTGGTTGCGTGGAATGCTTACACTGATGTTCTTCAGGTTGTTTACCCGCGCTCCCCGTATATCAATTGTTGCGTCCATGAGCTTGTTGGAAATAATCCGCAAAGGTACGCTTTTCGGATGAGATGAAAAAGTTATCTTTGCACCACAACGTACACTCCACCTTCCATTTCATGCGTAAACGTAACCCCCTCCTGCTTTTACTGGCCTTGTGCCTAACTTTTTCACCCCTAGTTGGTCAAAATCACCCCAAACGCGAGTTCAGGGGTACCTGGATTCACACGGTTGGCCAGGATAGGTATGCCGGTATGAATCAGGACAGCATGAAACGGTATTTCATTACCTTGTTGGACAGTTTGCGCTTGGCGGGTGTGAATACCATCATTTTTCAAGTGAGGCCGGAAGCTGACGCTTGGTATGCTTCTTCCATTGAACCGTGGAGCCGATACATAACGGGAACACAGGGGAAAAATCCGGGTTGGGATCCCTTTGATTTCCTCATTCGTGAAGGGCATAAACGCGCCATGGAGGTGCATGCCTGGATCAATCCGTACCGGGTTCGCACGTCGCCGACTAAAGTGCTCACACCCGATCATCTGTACTTTAAGAATCGGGCGTTATTTGTGGAATATGGGGAATACATCTGGTTTGATCCGGGTATTCCGGCTTCACGCGAACACATTCTGAAGGTTGTCAAGGATTTGGTGAGCCGGTATGACATTGACGCGGTACACATCGACGATTATTTTTACCCATATCCGATAGCAGGAAAAACGTTTGATGACAGTCAGTCATTCAAGAAATACGGCATCCCAAAGGGATACACCGAAGCAACCAAGGCCGATTGGCGACGCGACAACGTTAGCGAGTTGATTAAGGAGTTACATGCCACCGTCCATGCCACCAAACCCTGGGTTGAATTCGGCATTAGTCCGTTTGGCATCTACCGCAATGACCCCAAAGGTATAAACGGCAGCAAGACCAAGGGTTTCACCAACTACGACGGTCTATACGCCGACATCCTATTGTGGGTGAAGAAGGGATGGGTGGATTACCTGATGCCTCAATTGTATTGGGAAATCGGTCACAAATCGGCCGATTACCTCACGCTGGTACACTGGTGGGCAGAAAACCACGGAAATGTACCGCTATATATTGGTCAGGATATCGTGCGCACCGTCAAGCCGGATAGTTCAAAAAAGAGTCAATTGTGGCAAAAGATGCAGTTGGCTGCAAACGAACCCAGTATAAGTGGCCATTGTTTTTGGCCAGCGTATGAGTTGGTCAACAATTCAGGAAAAATTGTGGACAGCCTGCGGCTCAATTATTTCAAGTACCCGGCCCTCCATCCTGCAGACAATCCCTACGACAAGACACCGCCTCAACCGGTAAGGAACCTCCTCCTTTCCGTGTCCGGTAACGATAGAACCCTGACGTGGAACGAACCGGAAGGGACAAGCATGGGTGATAAGGCGGCGTATTATGTGGTTTATGCCTTCAAGGACGGTCAGCCGATAAATCTGGAACAGGCATCCAACATAGTGGGCATCATCACCGAAAAACGCATGACGATCAAGTCAAGTGCGAAAAAATCGATATACGTTGTCACCGCCGTTGATCGCTTTCACAACGAAAGCAAGGGTACAACTGTCAACACCTTGTAAATCCATCTCGTATGACGAAAACGGAAACTGAAATCAATGAATTCACCCGCTTTATTGCCGAATACGCCACGTGCCTCTTGGGTTCCGGCGTCCATACGTCAAGGGTACTTCGCAATTCAAGCCGTATAGCCAGTTCAATGGGGCTTACTATCAGCATGACCACCTTTCAAAAATCCATCATCTTGACGGTATCCGATGAGGCGGAAACACACCTATTGACCAGGGTGATAGAAATTCCCGGACTTCCCATCAGTTTTGAATTCAATTCGGAACTCAGTTCCTTAAGTTGGGAGGCTGTTGACAAACACTTGAGCCTTGAAGAACTTAGGCAACGGTTTGATACCATCAAGGCTAAACCGAAAATGAAATCGTGGTTAGTTGTCTTATTGGTAGGATTGGCCAACGCTTCCTTTTGCCGTCTTTTCGGGGGCGACTTTGGCGCCATGTTGGTTGTGTTTATCTCAACAATGATTGGTTTCTTCCTGCGCCTTCAACTGCAACACAGGGGCATCAACCATTTCATCGTCTTTACGGTTTCGGCCTTCGTGGCCTCCCTATGTGCCTCTTCCGCCCTGCTGTTTGATGCAACAGCCGAAACAGCCATTGCGACCAGCGTGCTTTATTTGATTCCCGGAGTACCCCTCATCAACGGTGTCATCGACATCCTGGAGGGCCATACGTTGACAGGGGGGTCTCGTCTGATTCAGGCGTTTTTGCTGATCAGTTGCAGTGCTATCGGCCTGTCTTGCTCGTTGTTCATCTTTCAAAACATACTGCCATGATGGTCGTAAACATTTTAGTGGACGGTTTATTGGCTGCCGTAGCCGGCATTGGCTTCGGAGCCATCTCGCATCCCCCACGACGCGCCTTCCTGTACATCGCCATTCTTGCGGCCATCGGTCACGGTTTGCGCTTTTATCTAATGGAAACGATGCACCTTGACATCGCGACAGCTTCCTTTTTCGCCTCATTGGCCATCGGTGCATTCAGCATGTGGTTCGGCCGATTGTCGTTTTGTCCCATCACGGTGTTGTACATCCCGGCACTCTTGCCTATGGTTCCCGGTATGTATGCCTACAAATCGGTGTTGGCACTCATCAAGTTCATGCATCACCAAAAAGAGGCGGTGGCGGCAGCCAACTACATGCAGGAAATGTTTTCCAACGTGGTGGTCACCGTCAGCACCGTTTTTTTACTCGCCTTAGGTGCCACCCTGTTCATCTTTTTCTTTCCAAAACGCGCGTATTCGATGACCAGAAGGGCTGTTGATCGACCGTAAATTAGTTGACAATCTTGATATCCACCTTACTCTTTATGTCCGTAGCCGATGTGGCACAATGCAGGGTGTAGGTGTCCGGTTCCAACTTCCAAGCATGCTTGGTATCATCGAAGAAAGCCAGGTCGTTGGTATTGACTTCCAAGGATACGGTCTTCATTTCGCCGGCATTCAGGAATACTTTCTGGAAGGCTTTTAATTCCTTGACGGGACGCATTACCGACGGATGTTGTTGGCTTGCGTAAATCTGCACCACTTCGGCACCATACACCTTACCCGTGTTTTTCACCGTTACCGATAGCTTGATGGTTTTACCTGCTTTGAATTGGCTGGCCGAAGCGCGTAGTTTACCGAGTTCAAAGGTGGTATACGACAAGCCGAAGCCGAACGAAAACTGGGGAGCAATCTGTTTGGTATCGTGCCAACGATAGCCCACCAAAATATCTTCCTTATACGTTTCTTTGCCTTTCTCTCCCGGGAAAGAGGAAACACCGAACGACATGGCGCCGTTGTCTTCCAACCGTTTGGGGAACGTAAAAGGCAACTTACCGGATGGGTTGACGGCACCTGACAGCACATCAACGATGGCGTTTCCGGCTTCCGAACCAATGTACCACGCCTGGACCACGGCTTTCACATTATCCAACCACGGCATGGCTACGGCATTGCCGCTCAGTAGCACCACAACAATGTTTGGATTGACTTTCGCCAATTCCTCCAGTAACTTCTCCTGCCCGAAGGGTAGTCCGTAGCTCGTTCTATCCCCTCCCTCGCAATCCTGTCCATTGTTTTTATTCAATCCTCCCACGTACACAACAACATCGGCTGTTCGTGCTGTTTCAACAGCCGCATTGAGCAGCGAGTCGTTGTTCGCAGTGCTTCGTGTTGTGCGTCCGTATTGGAATGCACCGGCGGCATAACCCTGGCTGTAAACAACCTTATTGTTTCCATAAAGGGCTTTGATGGCTTGCAAGGGTGAGACTTCGTACTTAACCTTTAGCTCAGAAGAGCCTCCCGCCTTGGTAAGGCTTCGGGTGGCGTTATCACCTATTACGGCTATGGTTTTGTAGGTATTTTTCTGTATCGGGAGCAGGCTTTGTTGGTTTTTCAACAACACAATGCCTTCACCACCGATTTTCCGAGCCACCTGACTGTGATCGGGACAGACAAAACGACCAAAAGGCCGATTGGGCGACATGGTAGTGCGGAAAATCAACCGCAACACGCGTCTGGCTTTTTCGTCTACCAACGATTGGGGTATCTCGCCTTTTTTGATCAAGTCAAGAAACGGATTGGCCAAGTAATAAAAGGCATACGAATTATTTTTACCTCTCGGCATCGCATTGGAATAGCTGCCCATTTCGATATCCAAGCCATTTAATGCAGCTTGTTTCGTATCGTGGGTTCCTCCCCAATCGGATACAACAACGCCGTCAAAACCCCATTCTTTTTTCAGAATTCGGTTGATCAGCCATTCATTATGGCAGCAGTGTTGTCCATTGTATTGGTTGTAAGAGCCCATGATGCCCCAAGCCTTGCCTTTTTGCACAGCGGCCTTGAACGCGGGCAAGTATATTTCATACAGGGCCCTGTCGCTGACTTCGACATCGATGTTGTCTCTGTTGGTTTCCTGGTTGTTTAGGGCAAAATGCTTGACACAGGCGGACACACCATTTGATTGAAGTCCCTGAATGTAAGGCACTACCATGATGGAGGACAGCCAAGGGTCTTCTCCCATGTATTCAAAGTTGCGACCGTTCATGGGTGTGCGGTAGATGTTGAGACCGGGGCCAAGCAACATGGTCTTATTTCTGAACCGGGCTTCCTCGCCCACGGCTACACCGTATTCGCGTGACAAGATGGGATTAAACGTGGCGGCAAGACAGGTGAGTGCAGGAAAAGCCGTGCAGGAATCGTTGCCCCAGGCGGCAGGAGTCCAGTCGTCCCACACGATTTCCTCGCGTACGCCGTGAGGGCCATCGCTCATCCATACATCAGGAATTCCCAATCTGGGAACCCCGGCCGAACTAAATTTCGATTGGGCATGGCACAAGCCCACTTTTTCCTCTAGGGTCATGCGCGAAAGGGCATCTTCCACCCGTTGTTCGAGGGGTATATTTACGTCTGAATAGACAGGGGTCGTTTTCTGTTGGGCAGAAAGAGTTGTAAACAGGCTGCAAAAAGCCAGCAAAATAAGGTGTGTGTGTTTCATGGTAGTGCGGTTTCACCGTCAAATGTAGGAAATTTCTTTTTCTTAAAGTGCTTGTCCTATCGTAAACTGCGTGTATTTTTGTTGTTCATTCCATCAATCGTTCAATTTAACGCGCATGAAGCACTTACGCCCATTTTGTTTCCTTCTCCTTGCAGGCCTCTTTATCTTGAGCAGCTGCAACAAAAGGCTGTACCAAAAGACGTCCACTGGCATCAGGGTGACGGTGATTGCACCAACCAAACAGGGTGCCCGAACGGTCAATCTGCAGGTGATTGATTCAAGCATTATCCGCGTCACGGCTTCACCTACGGAAAGCCTGCCCCTCAAACCCGGACTGATGTGTGCCTACCAACCGAGAGTCGTACCCTGGAGCGTTGTTCAGCGGGGAGACACCGTCGTATTGATGACGCCGAACGTGCGCGCGCGCGTCTCGTCCAAAACGGGTGAGATTGTATTTACCGACGTAAACGGCAACATCCTGCTGCAAGAAATGCACGGTGGAAAGACGTTCTCTCCTATCACGGTAGATGGACAATCAGGCTATTCCCTGCAACAAGTGTTCGAATCGCCGGCAGACGAAGCGTTTTTCGGATTGGGTCAACACCAATCGAACGTGTTCAATTATAAGGGAAAGAACGAAACCTTGTACCAATACAACACCAAGGTTTCGGTACCTTTCGTGGTTTCCAATAAGCACTACGGCATTCTGTGGGACAACTATTCCCTGTCGCGCTTTGGTGACCCCAGACCCTACGAGAACCTGAACCAGTTCCGTTTGTTCGACAAACAGGGTGCGGAAGGTGGGCTCACGGCCACCTACCTGACAAACCGGGATCCCAATCGCGTGTTTGTGGAACGCTTGGAAACCAGCATCGACTACGAAGACCTGGAATCCATCAAGCAGTTTCCGCAACAATTCCGGCTCGACAATGCAGCAGTTACCTGGGAAGGATACATTCAGCCTAAAACAGCGGGAAACTGGATGTTCGACCTGTATTATGCGGGATACACCAAGGTGTGGATAGACGGTCAGTTGGTGGTGGCTGAGCGGTGGCGCACGGCGTGGAACCCAAACCATTACACCTTTTCCGTTAACCTGTCGTCGGAAAACAAGCACGCCATCAAAATTGAATGGTTGCCGGATGGTAGCACATCGTACTTGGGTCTGAAGGCATTAAGCCCACGGTCAGCGATTGAACAAGGTCGACTGTCGCTTTGGTCGGAAATGGGCCGACAACTGGATTATTACTTTGTGGCCGGTAATTCGGCGGACGAAGTGGTAAGCGGGTACCGAACACTGACCGGAAAAGCGCAGGTCATGCCCAAATGGGCCATGGGCTACTGGCAAAGCCGGGAACGCTACAAAACGCAGGAGGAACTGCTGTCCACCCTGCGTACATTCAGAAAGCTCAACATTCCCATCGACAACATCGTGCAGGACTGGTCTTACTGGCCGGAGAAAGCCTGGGGCAGCCATGAATTCGACCTGAGCCGTTTCCCCGATGCCAAGGCTATGGTGAAGGAAGTGCACGACTCGTCGGCGCACATCATGATTTCAGTTTGGCCCAAGTTTTACCTGGGCACGGAACACTTCAAGGAATTCGACCAAAAAGGATGGATGTACAAGCAAGCCATCACAGACAGCGTGAAAGACTGGATTGGCCGCGGTTATATGGGTTCGTTTTACGATGCCTACAACCCTGACGCACGAAAACTGTACTGGAAACAGATGGAAACGCACCTGCTGCCGTTGGGCTTCGATGCCTGGTGGATGGATGCCTCCGAACCCGATATCCTGTCGAATGCGAGCATGGACTATCGCAAGAAACTCATGAACCCCACAGCCTTGGGCAGTTCCACTGAATTTTTCAATGCCTATGGCTTGGTGAACGCTCAAGCCATCTACGAGGGACAACGGAACGCAGACCCCTCGCGGCGGGTATTCCTGCTTACCCGTTCGGGTTTTGCCGGCTCTCAACGCTACGGGGCCGCCATTTGGAGCGGCGATATCGGTACACGCTGGGAGGACATGAAGGCGCAAATCACAGCGGGCATGAATTATTCCATTTCAGGCAATCCCTATTGGACCATGGACGACGGGGGCTTCTGTGTGGAAAAACGCTACGAAAGGGCTCGAGAAGGCTCCGAAGACTTAAATGAATGGCGGGAGCTGAACCTGCGCTGGCACGAGTTTGGCGCTTTCGTTCCCTTGTTCCGTTCACACGGCCAGACGCCCAACCGTGAGCCGTGGAACATTGCACCCCAGGGGCACCCTGTCTACGAAGGCCTGGTGTATTACAACCAACTGCGCTACCGCTTGATGCCTTACATCTATACTCTGGCCGGCATGTGCCATTTCAAGGATTACACCATCATGCGCCCCTTACTGATGGATTTTGCCAACGATGCGAAAACGATGGATGTAGACGATCAGTATCTATTCGGTCCCTCCCTGCTTGTCTGCCCTGTCTATGCCTACAAAGCCACGTCACGTTCCGTCTATTTCCCGGCTGGAACCGGTTGGTACAACCTCTATTCAGGCTCCTACACCAAGGGTGGGCAATCGCTGACGGTGGATGCTCCGGCTGCACGCATGCCCGTGTTTGTCAAAGCAGGCAGCATCGTTCCTGTTGGGAAACTGGTACAGCAAACGCAAACGCCGCAGACAGACTTGACACTTTATGTGTACGCCGGTCAGGACGGGCGGTTCTCCTTGTACGAGGACGATGGCACGTCTTACGGCTACGAAAAGGGGGAATTTTCGACCATTGACGTTACTTGGAATGATAAAAAAAGCGAACTGACGGTTTCTGATAGGAAAGGACAGTTTGCAGGCATTTCCCGGCAACGGAAGCTGACTGTCGTGTTGGTCGATCCGACACACCCCGCCGGTGTAGACACGCCCTTAGAACCCGTGAAACAACTCAGCTACGAGGGGAAACAACTCCGAGTTGCCCTACGTTGAAATAAACCGACTTATCAACCACAACCATGAGCCTCTACTTCAGACTTTTCGCCCTGCTGATTTTCTTTTTCCTGCTGGCATTATTGGGCAGCTACCTGTACAAGTGCTTATTGCCAATTTTTCCAACGAAAGGGGTTGTCAAAACGGTGTTTACCCTGGGATATGTATTGTTGTGGGTCATTTTCTTTGCCGGATTGTTCCTGGAGCAGCTATTACCACCGGCACTGGGAGGAACGTTGGCCTTTATCGGCTACAGTTTTCTGTTAGTGGTGATGTACCTCTTGTTGACCTTTGTCGTGGTGGACATCCTCCTGCTGGTGCTCAAACTGGTTCACGTCCCCTTCAACCCTCTTGGTATCAGACGCGCAATCACGGTTGTCAGCCTACTTGTGATTGGTGTAGCCATGACAATCGGATACATCCGTTTCAACCATCCGGTGGTTCAGCACCTGGAGCTCACAGTAAACAAGCCGCTAAAAAACAAGCACATCACCCTTGTTTTTGCCAGCGATATCCACTTGGGGAATAGCATCGGCAAACAGCGCTTGCAGCGGTATGTCGCCCTGATCAATCAACAAAAACCCGACCTCATTCTCCTGGGTGGTGACCTCACCGACAGAAGCCTGGGCCCGTTGACCGAACAAAACCTCCACGAAGAATTGTCACAACTAAAAGCGACGATGGGAATCTATGCGGTATTGGGCAACCACGAATTCTATTCAGGTCATCCGGACGCTCTGGCAAGCTACTTCGAAAACGCCGGCATCCGGGTGTTGCGCGACCAAGTGGTGCTAATTGACAGCAGTCTTTACCTGATTGGCCGGGAAGACCGAACGAGCAAGAAGCGACTGCCCCTCAAACGCCTGATGGAAGGGCTTGACCCGAACAGGCCATCTATCGTGCTCGACCACCAGCCGTTTCAATTGGAAGAGGCCAGTGACTTGAATTGTGACCTGCAACTTTCCGGCCATACACACAACGGCCAGGTTTTTCCGGCTAATTTACTGGTGAAATGGATGTTTGAAAATCCGTATGGATACCTGCTGAAACATAAAACGCACGTCTATGTTTCATCCGGACTTGGCATCTGGGGGCCTTTATATCGCATCGGAACTCAATCTGAAGTGGTCACCATCCGGTTACATTATTGACAACAAACTAATTCAACCAGTTCAATGGACCAATCTACACATAAGCCGAATCACACCAACAAACGGCTCGTCATCTTAACAGGGTCGGGCATCAGCGCCGAAAGTGGCATCACAACGTTCAGGGATGCCGGTGGCCTGTGGGACAACTACCCGGTGATGGATGTTGCCAGCATTGAAGGGTGGTACCGAGACCCCGAGTTGATGCTCGACTTTTACAACCAACGGCGAAGGCAACTGCCATCAGTGATTCCCAATCAAGCTCATACAGGCTTGGCAGCGTTGGAAAAACAATACGATGTGCGCATCATCACCCAAAACATTGACGACCTGCATGAGCGGGCGGGCAGCACCCGCATTCTTCACTTGCACGGCGAACTGACCAAGGCCTGCAGCAGCTATGACAAATCGCACGTAGAAACGATTGGCACACGCGACATCACGTGGGGGGAGAAGGCCAGGGATGGATCACAACTCAGGCCCTTTATTGTATGGTTCGGTGAAGCAGTGCCGGCTTTGGACCAGGCCATCGAATGGGTGACGACGGCTGACATCTTTGTGATTATTGGCACCTCTCTTAACGTCTATCCGGCCGCCGGATTGGTCGACTTCGTCCCCGATGGTTGCCCGATTTTCCTGATCGACCCCAATGAGGTGGCTAAAGACCTACCAAAAAAGGTTCACGTCATTCGTGAAAAAGCAGTGGAAGGAGTACGGCAATTAAGCCTTTTGCTCCCTGTTTGAACGGTTATCTTCCTGATTGGCTATGCCGAAGGGGATGTGCACCATGGGGATGTTGTCGATCTGGTGTAAGTGGATGGTTTGATCGTCGAAATACATGTGGGGCCTCATCACTTCCAACACGCGTTGTTTTTCAATACCTCCTAAGAAGAAGGCTTCGTCCACCGAGATATTCCAGCTTTTCAGGGTGCTGATCATGCGCTCGTGTGCCGGTGCATTGCGGGCCGTGAGAATGGCTATCTTCATCAATTTCGGCAACTCGGGGTTTTCCTTGCGGGCGGCCTCTTGCAGCTGCTGGTAAAAGGCAATGCGCCTGAACAGGTTGGCCAGTGGCCCATCTTGATGAGGTTGCAACCGCAAGGTGGATTCCCGTTGGCTGAACGCATCCAACCCGTCTTGCTGGTACACCTTCTCGGCCTCATCGTCGGCAATAACGCCGTCAAAATCGAAGGCCAATCGGAGTTCTTCGTCGTTTTCGTCGTCGTCAATTCGGGTCTTGAGCACCAAACCGGCTGGAAAGCCGACATCGAGCGCCCGCTTCACGTCGTTCTTATTGGCGGAAAGGAACAACGAAAGGTTAAAGGCATCGTTGTACATAAAGGGAGATGTACCCGAAAAGAATGCGGCGCGGGTGATGTTCAAGCCGTAATGCTCGATCGAACGAAACACGCGCAAGCCTGTTTCCGGGCTATTTCTTGACAACAACACCACTTCGGCCGGTTGCAGGTCTAGGAAATACCGATTCAGGTTAAGAAAACGCCGAATAAACGGAAAAGCGACACCCTTTTGAAGCACGTCTTCCAGGTGGTCTTCCTGGTACTTCCGGTACGCTTCTTCACCATCGCGTTGAAACACCTCGTCCGATTCAGTCAAATCGAACAGGGCACTTGAAGCGATGCCGATAACCAGTTTCTTTTCAATGGGGTATGCCATACGGGCAAAAATACATAAAGTTTGGACAGCTAATTGCGTTTTTTTACTTCTTTCGGCGTTTTACCTATTGATAAAGGAGCTATTCCCTCAAGGGTTGGCGTTACCGTTTTGATGGATCCATCCGCATTGAATTCCAACCTGTCAATGCATACCTCGCGGTAATTTCCGGGAGTGGAATACGTAAACGCAGTGGGGCGGGTAAGTCGATGATAGACAATGTACCATTCATCTTTACCCGGAATCTGCACCACTGAGTTGTGTCCGGTTCCATAAATACCGGCTGCGTCGTTTCGTGCAATCACCAGGTTGTTGGTCGGCACCGTAATGGGACCAAGGGGGGAAGCCGCTGTGCCGTAACGCACCCTGTAATCTCGGCTACCAGTATCGTTTTCCGACCACAAAAAATAATACGTACCCTTTCGGTAAATCACATAAGTTCCCTCCCGAAATGTAGCGTTGGGGGTCATGATAGTTTGGGTGGAGGAATTGATCGACGTCATGTCCGGGTTCAACTCGACACCGGCCATATAGCCGTTTCCCCAATACAGGTAGCTTTTTTCGGAAACCGGATCGGTAAACACATCGGGATCAATTTCCTGACCACCTCTAACGCCCGTTGGCTTGAAGTTGATCAGGGGTTTTCCCAGATCGGCAAACGGCCCGGTTGGTTCTGATGAAACGGCCACACCTATCTGTTTATTGGCAGTGTAATAGAAAAAGTACCGGTAGGTTCCGTTACTCTTTTTTTCCACGATACAGGGAGCCCACGCATACGTAGACGCCCAATTAACCTGTCCTGATGTGAGGTCGAGGATGGTTTTTTCCTTGTTCCAGTTCACCAAATCGGACGAGGAGAAACAATCAAAGTAGCGTCCATACCAACCACTGTATCCATCGCTGGTGGGGTATATGTAATACTTTCCGGTCTTTTCGGCATACAGTACTTCGGGGTCGGCAAACAGGCCTCCTATAACAGGATTGTTGTGCACGGCGGCACTCACCGCGTACGAAACCGTTGTGCCATTTAAACTCAACGCATACGTTACAGGGCCTTTTGTGAAATTTTGCGGACCAACCGGTGCTAGCTTGCAACCGGGCATGGCCTGTAACTGGGGATCAAAATTTTTCAGGTTGGTTCCGTATTGAACGGGAATAAAGACCGTTCGTTTCTCCGTGTCAATAACCAGATTCAGGCGCTTGACGCTGGGCGAAGCGGCAGACAGGATGAGCAAATCGGACGGTTGACCCCACTTTGCGGCCAACCGTTCTGCCTCCTTGGTCGTAATGGGAATCACGGTTCCGTGCCTGGGTGCGAAATTCATGGATACGCCGTTCACTATCCTGAAATTGAGCAGATCGGTGCTTGAAGCGAATTCATAGCGGCCATTGGTGTACACGTCGTACATCAACATATAGGTATCCGAGTCAATCAGTCGGAAAATGCAAGCACCTTCCACAGCACTTGAGGTTTGTTGGAAATACCTGTCTTCCTCAAAGACATAAGGCCCAGTCAATGAATTGGAAACCACTCTTTTGATGCCGTTTCCATCACCCTCGGTCTTAAAAAACAAGTAAAAGCGTCCATCCTTTGAAATGATGTCTCCGTCTATGCACGACTTGCTTTGAGGATGCGTAAACAATACGGCTGGTTCAGTTAGCAACCGGGTAAAATCGTCGTTAGCGTAGGCGTAGTAAACGACATCCGGGTCGTTTCCGGAACGCATGGACCAATACACCATCAATTTGCCTTTATGAGAATCCCATATGGTTTGGGGCGCCCACACACGGTTTACAGTAGCAAAAGCCGGAAACAGAGTGGCTATGTCTATCCGCGCATGCGACCAATTCACGAGGTCGGAAGAGGTTAGAAACACCATACCGTGGTTGCTGTTCCACCCTTTTGACGACATCATATCGGTCACAACCATGTAGAATTTGCCATTGGGAGCCCTGTATAGGTGTGGGTCACGCACGGCCTTCATTTCAGCGATGGTGTCGGAAGCAATGATAGGGAGGTTGTTGTTTAGCGCTCTGTAATTCAACCCATCCGGACTCAAAGCAAAATGGATGCTTTCCTGGTTGGCTGAGTTTCCGGTAAAATAGGCAAATAGATAAGCAGTATGGGGTGAACTCGGTGGTACGGTAATGGAAAGCAGCCTTGCTGCCGGCAACAAACACGTGACACACAGAATCAGGAACAAACGGTTCTTTTTCATACACAAAAATAAGCCATTCAACCGTTTTTAAAAACGCAACAGGTATAATTTTGGTTGAATTTCATACATTTGTGGGTATAACTGTCTTCAATCACCCCCAACCTGCCATGCCATTTACACGTTTCTCCCCCACTATTGCATGTACAAGACCTTTTCTTCTGCTAGTATTGTTGGGTTGTATCTGTTTTCCACGTGAGGTGTTTGCGCGTCCAGCGGGAATACCCGACAAAAAACGGATCATCAATCTGATTGTTCAGGTCAACGACAACTGGCAAAAGGCCCATTCACCCTTGGTCAATGCCTTTTGGGACAACGCGGCCTACCAAACGGGCAACATGGAGGTGTACAAACTGACCGGTATCGAAGCCTACAAAGACTACTCGGAAAAATGGGCCACACACAACCGGTGGATGGGTGCCACTTCGAACGATACCGCCAAGTGGGTGTATGCCTACGGTGAAACGCCCAACCATGTGTTGTTTGGCGACTGGCAGATTTGCTTTCAAACCTACATGGATTTATACCAGTTGGATAAACAAAAAGATCCGAGCAAGATAGCTCGTGCAGAAGGAGTGATGAACTACCAGATGGGCACGAAAGCACACGACTACTGGTGGTGGTCTGATGGTTTGTACATGGTGATGCCTGTGATGACGAAGCTTTACCGCCTCACACACGACGAACGGTACTTGAGGAAATTGCAGACGTATTTCCTTTACGCAGACAGCCTCATGTACGATGCGGAAGTCGGGTTGTATTACAGGGATGCCAAGTACGTGTTCCCCAAGCAACCCACCATCACAGGCAAAAAGAATTTTTGGTCAAGGGGGAATGGGTGGGTGTATGCTGCCTTCTGCAAGGTGTTGACCGATCTGCCCCAAAAAGACCCGTTGCGTCCGCTGTTGATTCAGCGTTTTATCAGCCTGTCAAAGGCGTTGAAGGCTTCTCAACAGGCCGATGGGTACTGGACACGGTCGTTGATTGACCCAACCCACGCTCCCGGCCCTGAAACCAGCGGAACGGCCTTTTTCACCTATGGCTTGTGCTGGGGCATCAATCATGGGCTGCTTTCCAAAAAGGAATACCTGCCCACTGTGATCAACGCGTGGAATTACCTGGAAAAAAAGGCGCTGCAAGAAAACAAGAGCATCGGATTCGTTCAACCCATCGGTGAGAATCCCAGTCCTACGACAACAGTGAGCGCACTTTCCACGTCGAATTTTGGCACAGGCGCCTGGCTGTTGGCCGCCTGCGAGCTTACCCGGATAAAATAGCACGATAGCAAACCGAGAACAGACGGCTGCGATTACTTCTTCGCTCCGTATTAGCTCCGTTGACGAATACGACCGCCAACCAAGTCGAGAATCTCGTTGGTAATGGCTTGTTGCCGCGTTTTGTTGTAGAGGATGGTCAATTCCTTGAGTAAGTCGTTGCCGTTGTCGGTAGCAACCTGCATAGCTGTCATTCGCGCAGCGTGTTCCGACACCAGTGATTCGTTAACGGCCATAAACAGGTTGGTGGCTACCACGTGCGCGTAAATCATTCTAAAATAGGCCTTTGGATTGGGCTCCGTCTTGATTTCGTGCGGTACGACATCGGCCTGCTTGGTTTGTGGCCTGTCAATGGGTATAAGGTTCTTTTCCGTGATGATCTGACGGGTTGTTGATTGAAAGTGATGAAAGAGCAAGACCACTTTGTCGACTTCGCCGGCACGGTACGCGTTCATCAAGACAGCGGTAAATTCCTTGCACTTGGTCAAGGAATACTTTTCCAATAACTTACGGCCTTCTTCATGAATAACAAAACCTTGGGTGATCAACGATTGAGCCACTTTCTCTCCAACAGGATACACTTCCACCTCAATGCCTTCTTTTCTGTACTTCTCCACTGTCAATTCAACATCTCGGATCAAGTTTGAGTTGAAAGAACCGCATAAACCGGTGTCAGACGAGAAGGGTATAATGGCTATCCGCTTAATGGGTTTTTCAGGGGGTATCCCCAACGTCTCCTCATCCCGGCCTTGGTACAACCCGTTGATGATGGTATTCAAGCTTTGCTCGTAGGTTAACGCCTTTTTCACCGCCACTTGCGCCTGATGAAACTTGGCCGATGAAATAAGCTTCATGGCTGACGTAATCTTCAGCGTATTTTGTACTGAGGCGATCCGATTTTTTGTTTCCTTTAGCGATGCCATGTCTCACTTAATCATTTTGCAAACATAGCAGACACCTTGGCTGCCAATTCTTCCAATGCCTTTATGGAGGCATCATTCAGTATACCGTTGTTCAGTTCTTTCACGATATCGGGATGATTCAGCACCATCTCTTCCAGAAAATCCTGTTCGAAATCGTGTACCCGATCAATGGGCACGTTGCGCATCAATCCGTGCGTTCCGCAAAACAGAATGGCAATTTGATACCCCACAGACATGGGTTTGTACTGAGGTTGGATCAATAACTTCGTGTTTTTACGTCCTTTGTCCAAAATTAGGGCGGTAACAGGATCCATGTCGCTGCTAAAACGGGAGAAAGCTTCCAGTTCACGAAACTGTGCCTGGTCGATCTTCAACGTCCCGGCCACTTTCTTCATGGCCTTGTTTTGGGCGTTTCCACCCACACGCGAAACCGAAATACCCACATTGATGGCTGGACGGATACCGCTGTTAAACAAGCCTGTATCCAAGAATATCTGACCATCGGTGATGGAAATCACGTTGGTGGGAATGTAAGCGGAAACGTCGCCGGCCTGGGTTTCGATAATGGGCAATGCCGTGAGCGAACCACCCCCCTTGGTGCGTGCCTTGATGGAATCGGGTTGGTCATTCATGTTTCGTGCTACCTCATCGCGGTCGATGATACGGGCAGCACGTTCCAACAGGCGGGAATGCAAGTAGAAAATATCACCGGGATAGGCTTCACGACCGGAAGGACGTTGTAGAACCAAGGATATTTCACGGTAGGCCACCGCTTGTTTGGATAAGTCGTCGTACACCACAAGGGCGTGACGGCCGGTATCGCGGAAGTATTCACCCACTGCGCATCCGGCAAAAGGTGCGTAGTATTGAAGGGCAGCCGGATCGGAAGCGGAAGCGGAAATAACAGTGGTATATTCCATCGCACCCTTTTCCTCGAGGACCTTGACAATGTTGGCTACCGTGGAATCCTTTTGACCGATGGCAACGTAGATGCAATAGACAGGATTACCGTCTTCAAAGTTGCTGCGTTGGTTGATGATGGTGTCTATGGCGATGGCGGTCTTTCCTGTCTGACGGTCGCCAATAATTAATTCGCGTTGACCACGACCGATGGGTATCATCGCATCAATGGCCTTTAAGCCGGTTTGAAGGGGTTCCTGTACTTTTTGACGAAAAACGACGCCGGGCGCTTTGCGCTCGAACGGCATTTCGGCATCGACGTTCTCGATAGGCCCTTTTCCATCCAACGGATTTCCCAGGGTATCAATCACACGACCCAACAAGCCTTCACCGACCATGATGGAGGCAATCTTTCCGGTGCATCGTACCATGTCGTTCTGCTTCACCAAGGAAGATTCGCTGAACAAGACAGCACCTACGTTGTCTTCTTCCAGGTTCATGGCTATACCTCGTGCACCATTGTCGAATTCCAACAACTCGCCGGAACGTACATTGCGCAAACCGAAAATGCGCACAACACCATCTCCAACCGTCAATACAACACCGGTATCATCCAGTTGAACGGCACTGCTCACACCTTGCAACTCACTGCGCAATAGATCGCTAACTTCACTAACATTTATCTCTTTCATACTATCATCTCCGCTTGAAGGTCAATCCTATACGTTATATCGTCAATTTTTTCTGAATGGTTTGCAGCTGACTTTTCACACTGGCATCCAGGCGTTTCTCATCGGTGGTCATGACATACCCACCAATAATCGCTGGATTGATGAGAAACCGCACTTCTATTTGTTTACCCGATGACTCTTCCAGTTTGAGTTTGAAGGCTTCTTGCTGTTTTTGATCCAAGGGTACGGCTGTGGTTATTTGTACCATGACAATGCCCTTTTCCTTATCGTACACGCGTTTGTAGGCGCGACAGATATCAAGTAACGAGTTCTCGCGCCGGTGGTTGACCAACAGTTTGAAAAAGCGTTCCATCGACGTGGATGGCGTTTCTCCAACAGCCGTCTGCATCAACTTCAACTTGACGAAACCATCTACCATTGGGCTTTGCAAAGCAGGAAGAAAGTCAGGCACAGCAAGCAGCTGTGTACGAAGCTGTTTCAATTCATGAAGCACCACTTCCTCCTCCCCGTTGTCCTTCGAGAAATCATACAAAGCCTTGGCATACCGAAACGCTATCAGAAACGCATTCATCCTTAAAACGCTTTGTTGTCCAGTTCAATCATAAAACGTTCAATGAGCGCATTCTGCTCTACGCTTTCTTTCAATTCACGGCGCAAAATTTGCTCCGAGAGTTGCACGGATAAAGCGGCCACTTCGTTATGAAGGCTTCGTAGCGCTCTATCTTTTTCCGCTGACGCCTCTTTCTTGGCCTGTTCGGTCAAGCGAAGACCCTCAGCCAAGGATTTTTCCCTGGCTTCACCGATCATGCGTTCTTTTAGTTCGGCTGCTTCCCGTAAAATGGCATCCTTTTTCACCTGGGCTTCATTGATCAAGTCGCTGCAGGTTTGCTGCGCCACTTTCAACTGGGCCTCCGATTTGAGGGCATCTTCCAGCCCCTTGGCAATCACTTCTTTTCGCTGGTCAATGCTTTTGACAATGACAGGAAATCCGTATTTCGCCAGAATGATGAAAACAATGCCAAATGTTAGAAGCATCCAGAACAATAAACCGAGTTCCGGACGTAACAATGACATACTTTACTAGTTTACAGAGCTAAGAAACATACTACAATTGCGAACAAAGCCGTAGCTTCCACCAAAGCAGCAATAATCAACATGGAGGTACGAATATCTCCGGCTGTTGACGGTTGGCGTGCCATCGATTCCATGGCTGAACCACCAATTTTACCAATACCGATACCGGCACCAATAACGGCCAAGCCTGCACCTACGGTTGCACCCAGTTTTCCGATTCCCACTCCCAGAGTGGCTGCTTGTAATAAGATTGTTGCTAACATACTATAACTATTTAGGTAGTTGATTTATGAGGATGAACCCTTGCCAAACCGATGTACACGGAAGACAACAGGGTGAAAATATACGCTTGAAGAAAAGAAACCAAAATCTCGACGAAAAACATAAAGACACTCAACAGAACCGAAATGGACGTCATGGTCGCGTTGATGGCCGTCCCCATGGATACGGTGAAAAAGATGAGGCACACTAAGCTCAACATGATGGTGTGTCCTGCCATAACGTTGGCAAACAGACGAATCATGAGCGAAAAGGGCTTGGATATAACCCCAAATATTTCCACAACAGGCATAAGGGGTATCGGTAATTTCAGGAACATGGGTACTTCTGGCCAAAATACTTCTTTCCAGTAGGTTTTCGTGCCGGAAATATTGACAATGAGCATGGTGAGCAGGGCTAAAATAAAGGTAATCGCAATGTTGCCCGTCACATTGGCTCCTCCAGGAAATAAAGGTACTAAACCCAACAAGTTGTTGGTCAAGATGAAAAAGAACACAGTCATGAGATAGGGTTGATACCGTTTGTATTCGCCACCAATATTGGGTTTGATCACATCTTCCCTGAGAAAATCGACAACCACTTCTATAACGCCCACAAATCCTCCGGGGGCCTCCATGGGGTGTTTTTTGTACCAACGCGCTGTCAACAGCACCACCAGCAATACAAGAAGTGCACTGATAAATAGTGCAAACACGTTTTTGGTGATGGAAAAATCGAGCGGACGTACCTCCACCCCTGCTGCATTCTTCTCAACAACCTTACCGGCATACTGGCTGCCTTCCTTGCCCAAATAAAAACCCATGTAGGGTTGCTCTCCATGAAGTTTGGCGGCAGAAAAAGCATACATATATCCGTCCGTCCCCCGAACAATTACCAACAAAGGAATCTGTATTTGGACAGTACCAATGGTGACAATGTGCCAGGTATAGGCATCTCCCAAATGTTCGAAGATGAGTCCTTTCACATCGAAACGCTCTTCTTTGGGGGTCTCTGCCCGTAACGTGGAAAAAGCGGTTAGCATCAGCAAACTGACAACCAGCAGCGTTCGTTTATACATCCATTTCTTCATTTTCAGCCTCCTTACCAGCAAATGGTTCTGCCTTATGCTCGTTTTCCTCTTCCAGAATCATTCTTTTCTCTGTGGATTCCCGGCGTTTCTCGGCTCGTTTGGCCCGTCGTTTTTCATACAGAAAAAACACATACGATTCCAACGCCAGGAATATCATGTAAAAACAAAGGGTGGTTAATCCAAATTCCTTCAAATTATCGTGCACCAACCACGCATACGCGCCGACAAAAATTCCGGTCAACATCAACTTCACGCTTCTTGCTACCATGTAGGTCATGGTAATCGCATCCGGTTTTTCCGAATGCGTAATCTCCATACTGATGGCCATCCCTATCCCTACTATCCAAAAATAAACGGGTATAAAGGGAAAATAGGCGAAATAATGGGCAGGCCATGCATACACCAACAAGAGCCAAGCCATCAATCCAGTGAAAACATTGATGCCCGTAAGCACCAACAGCATCCTGAAAATCAACCGTAACCTGTGTCGTTTCATGCTTCCTTCGTGTTATTCAGTCAGACAGATACACACACTATCTCCTTTTACTTCAACAATGCCGCCATTAATGGGCACGCTCTTGTCTTCGGTGTCAAAATAAGTCACATTTCCCTTCCTTAAGATGGATAAAAAAGGGGTATGACCGGGTAACACCCCGAACGAGCCTTCTAAACCGGGTAGTACGACCGACGTGACTTCGCAGTCGACCACCGTTCCCTTGGCAGACAAGATCTCCAACTTCATGGCATCACTTGGATTGTTCCAACAACTTATTCCCTTTCTCTATAGCATCCTCAATGGTGCCTACGTTGAGAAAAGCCGATTCCGGTAAATGATCCACTTCTCCATCCAGAATCATTTTGAACCCTCTGATTGTATCGGTTATGCTGACCATCACGCCCGGTATGCCGGTAAAGGCTTCGGACATGGTAAACGGTTGCGAAAGAAATCGCTGTACGCGACGGGCGCGGTTTACGGTTGCTTTGTCCTCCACTGATAATTCCTCCATACCGAGGATGGAGATAATATCCTGTAGCTCTTTGTTGCGTTGGAGAATCTGTTTAACGCGTTGAGCAGTATCGTAGTGTTCGTTACCGATTACTTGTGGATCGAGAATACGTGAGGTCGAGTCAAGCGGATCGATGGCCGGGAAGATGCCCATTTCGGAAATTTTACGGCTCAATACCGTGGTGGCATCCAAGTGAGCAAAAGTGGTGGCAGGCGCGGGGTCAGTCAAGTCATCAGCGGGCACATAGACAGCCTGCACAGACGTGATGGAACCCGATTTGGTGGAAGCGATACGCTCCTGCATGGCACCCATTTCAGAGGCCAAGGTTGGTTGGTAACCAACAGCCGACGGCATACGCCCCAGCAAGGCAGAAACCTCAGAACCCGCTTGTGTAAAACGGAAAATATTGTCGATAAAGAACAGAATATCCTTGGGGGCTTCATCCTCGCTTTGCGCGTCACGGAAAGATTCCGCCACGGTCAAGCCGGATAAAGCAACGGAAGCACGCGCTCCAGGAGGTTCGTTCATCTGACCGAACACCAACGTAGCCTGTGATTTGGCCAGTTCGTCGTAATCAATTTTCGAAAGGTCCCAGTCGCCTTCTTCCATACTTTTCTTGAAGGCATCACCGTAACGGATTACGTTCGATTCAATCATCTCACGCAACAGGTCATTGCCCTCACGGGTACGTTCACCCACACCGGCAAATACCGAAAAGCCTTTGCTTTTCTTAGCCACGTTGTTGATGAGCTCCATGATGAGCACCGTTTTACCCACACCGGCTCCGCCGAACAAACCGATCTTGCCACCTTTGGCGTACGGTTCCAGCAGGTCAATCACTTTGATGCCGGTATAAAATATCTCTGTACTGGTGGTCAAATCTTTGAATTCCGGGGGATCCCGATGAATGGGCATCGTTTTTGCACCCACAATGGGTTTGAGTCCATCGACGGTGTGTCCGGTGACATTGAGCAAACGGCCTTTGAGTTGGTCACCAACAGGAACCTGAATGGGCGATCCCATGAGAATGACTTCCGTACCGCGGCTCAATCCGTCCGTACTATCCATTGCGACTGTCCTGACAGTATTCTCGCCGATGTGCTGCTGCACCTCGACAATCAATTCCTTTCCCTCTCCAAGAGGGATAATAATAGCATCGTGAATACTAGGGAGAGGATCTGTCCGTTTATTATCCGATTCAAATTGTATATCCACTACTGGCCCGATGACCTGGGACACAAATCCTTTTGAACGTATCATACTGTGTGTTTAAGCGCATCAAATATAACAAAGAAAGCACAAATGTACGGCAAAAATTTGATGCAAAAAAGGCAAAAATCAATAGATCAACCAACCGGCCACACCGGCTAAACCAACACCAAGATTGGGTGCGATTTAAGTCTTCAAGAAAAAATAAATACCGTTAAAAAAATCAGATTAGTGTTTAATCATAGGTTTCGCCAACGGTTTCACCGCGTGTAGCCCATCAGGCTCCAAGGTAATCAGCCGTTTTCTGTACAAATCACCCACCGCTTTCTTGAACGTCTTCTTGCTCACGCCGAAGCGGTTGTAGATAATCTCTGCCGTACTTTTGTCCGTTACAGGCAGGTATCCGTCGGCAGCTAACAGTTGTTCGTGCAGGTTGACGGAAAAATCGTCCACTTTCTCAAAACCGGGTTTTTGCAACATCAAGTCGATCTTGTCATCGGTGCGCACCTGCTTGATATACCCCTTTAGCTGTTGACCGACAGACAGCGGTTGAAACACCTCATTTTCATACAAAACACCACTGTAGAGCTGGTTGATAATGGCTTTCCACCCCAAATTGGTGTGTTGGTAAAGCAATAGGTCAACTTCCTGCCCTTCTTCCAGTTCAGGATGGGTGGTGTCGACAAAGCGGGACAGTTTGGAAGAAGCGGTGATGCGATGGGTTTCAAAATCCACATACACGAACACCGGATACCGCCGGCCCACTTCCATGGGTTCCCGTTGTTCCCGAAACGGAACAAACAATTGTTTCATCAGGCCCCATTCCAGAAAGGCACCCATGCTGTTCACCTCAACCACTTCCATAAAGGCAAAATCGCCCACCAACGCCAAGGGTTTTTCAGTCGTGGCAATGATTCGGTCTTCCGAGTCGGTATAAATAAACACCGGTAGGATATCACCAATGGCTGTTCCTTCCGGTACATACCGTTTTGGCAACAGGATTTCGCCGTCGCTTTCGCCGTCCAGGTAAACGCCGAAATCCACCTGCTTGACCACCTTGAGTGGATTGATTTTACCAAGTATTGCCATGATTGATTGGTTGTGACCCATCCTGCGAACAGGATAGGCCCTGTTTAATTAATAACCGATTCCACCCATTTGCGGGCATTTACAAATGCCTCCATCCAGGGAGTCACCTGATCACTGTTGAGGCGGTCAATCGGATAGGCAGCACACTGCCAGGGAAAGATGGCGCGTTCCGGATGCGGCATCATGGCCAAATGACGGCCATCGGAAGAGCAGATGCCGGCTGCCGCATAATCAGAACCATTCGGATTGGCAGGATAGGTTGCGTGGTTGTATTTGGCCACAATGTTGTACCGCTCCTCCGCGTAGGGCAGATGGAACTTTCCTTCACCGTGAGCCACCCATACACCCAGCTTGCTGCCGGCCAACGAGCCCATCATCACCGAGTTGTTTTCAGGAATGGTCACCGTTATGAATTCCGACTCAAACTTGTGGGAATCGTTGTGCAACATCTTGGGTTTTTCTTCGTGATCCGGATTGGTGAGTTCGAGTTCCACCATGCATTGACAGCCGTTGCAAATACCCAAACTGAGGGTGTCTTTTCTGGCATAGAAGGCGTCCAAGGCCTTGCGGGCTGTCTCGTTGTAGCGGAAACCGCCGGCCCAGCCTTTGGCTGAACCCAACACATCGGAATTGGAGAAACCGCCGACGAAAACAATCATGTTCACATCCTCGAGCGTTTCACGTCCACTCATCAGGTCGGTCATGTGGACATCTTTCACGTCAAAGCCAGCCAGCCACAGGGTGTAAGCCATTTCGCGGTCGCCGTTTACCCCCTTTTCACGGATAATGGCAGCTTTCACGCCCGTTTGAGCCAGACGGTCGGGACTGATACCCAACCGGGAAAACTTACCGTTGAAAGTAGCTGGGTAGTTGAATGCTAAGGGTTGTTGTTTGTAATTTTCAAAACGGGCCTTGGCACATTCGGCCGTCGTTTGCCTTCTATCAAGCAGGTAGGACGATTCAAACCACACGTCACGCAGGTGATCAATGCCAAATAAGTAGTGCGCGCCCTCTTTCTCAAGTAAGATGTGACGTTCCTCTGCAGGGGTGCCCAAATAGGCAAAGCCGATGCCGTTGTTGTCCAGATACCGTTCCACCTTAAACGGTTCACGTACCTGAACCACCACGCCCGGATTTTCGGCAAACAACAGTTTAATGAGGTCGGTTTCTTCCATCGTGTCCAGACACAAATCCAAGCCGCCTTCCACATTGGAAAAGCACATTTCAAGCAAGGTAGTGATCAAACCACCGGCAGAAATATCGTGACCTGCAGCAATCCACCCTTGGTTGATCATGTACTGCACCGATTCAAACGCTTCTCTGAAGTAATCCGGGTTCGTGACCGTGGGTACTTCATCGCCGATTTTATTGAGCGATTGGGCAAACGCCGATCCGCCCAACTTGAGGGAATCGAAGGAAAAATCAATGTGATACAGCGGGTATTTTGGATTATTCACCAACACGGGGGTCAGCACCTTTTTCACATCGGAAACTTCCCCTCCGGCTGAAATGATGACGGTTCCGGGGGAATAGACCTTATCCTGACCGTATTTCTGGGTCATCGAAAGCGAGTCTTTCCCGGTAGGAATGTTAATACCCAGTGCAATGGCGAACTGGCTGGCTGCCTCGACCGCTTTGTACAGACGGGCATCTTCACCGGGATTCTTGCAGGGCCACATCCAGTTGGCCGACAACGAGATGCTGTCGAGGCTTTCCTTCAAGGGGGCCCAGACAATGTTGGTCAGGGATTCGGCGATAGCCAATACCGATCCGGCTGCCGGGTCTGCCATGGCAGCCTGGGGTGCATGACCGATGGAAGTGGCAATACCGGCCTTTCCGCGGTAGTCGAGCGCGACCACCCCGCAATCAGCCAAGGGCAGTTGAATTTCGCCCACGCATTGCTGCCTGGCCACCTTTCCGGTTACGGAACGGTCCACCTTATTGGTTAGAAAGTCCTTGCATGCCACAGCTTCGAGCTGCAACACGGTTTCCAGGTATTCGTCGAGTAAGCTTACGTCGTAGGTGACGGGGGCATACGTTTCGGCCACCGTATTGTCGGTGATGATGGTCCGCGGCGGTTTTCCAATCAGGTAATCCAGGCTCAGGTCGATGGGACGCTGCCCGTCTTTCTGTTCAAAGACGAACTGATGGTCGCCCGTGGTTTCACCCACCACATACATGGGCGAACGTTCCCGTTCAGCCAGGCGGCGAATGAGAGGGATATCTTTTTCGTCCACCAGAAGGCCCATGCGTTCCTGGCTTTCGTTGCCGATGATTTCTTTGGCCGACAAGGTGGGGTCTCCTATGGGCAATTGGCTCATATCAATAATCCCGCCCGTGGTTTCAACCAACTCGGAAAGGCAGTTCAAGTGGCCGCCTGCACCGTGGTCGTGGATAGATACGATAGGATTCACTGCTTGTTCAGACAAGGCCCGAATGACATTGGCTGCCCGTTTCTGCATTTCGGGATTGGCACGTTGTACGGCGTTCAGTTCAATACCTGAATTGTATTGACCGGTATCGACCGATGAGACCGCACCTCCACCCATACCGATCCGGTAGTTGTCGCCACCGAGCAGCACCACTTTCTGACCGGGCTTGGCTTCACCCTTGAGGGCGTCTTTCCTCTTGCCGAAACCGACGCCGCCGGCCAACATGATGACCTTGTCGTACGCAAAGTTTTTGCCATTCTCGGCATGTTCAAACGTAAGCAGCGAACCGCAAATGAGCGGTTGCCCGAACTTGTTCCCGAAGTCGCTGGCACCGTTGGACGCCTTGATGATGATTTGTTCCGGGGTCTGATACAACCAAGGACGCTCGGGCATGGACTGCTCCCACTCGCGATCGGGTTCAGTGCGGGGATAGGCCGTCATATAAACGGCTGTTCCGGCTATGGGCAGGGATGCTTTTCCTCCACCCAGGCGGTCGCGGATTTCACCACCAGAACCGGTTGCGGCGCCGTTGAAGGGCTCTACGGTAGTGGGGAAATTGTGCGTTTCGGCTTTCAGGGAAATGACAGATTCAAAGGGCTTAACTTCAAAAAAGTCGGGTTTATCGGCTGAAGCTGGAGCAAATTGCTCAATGACAGGACCTTCGTTAAAGGCGACATTGTCTTTATAAGCAGAAACCAGGCGATTCGGATTTACAGCCGATGTACGTTTGATGAGTTCGAACAGCGAGGAAGGCTTTTCTTCGCCATCAATCACATAGACACCACCGAAAATCTTGTGGCGGCAATGTTCGGAATTCACCTGAGAGAAGCCGAACACCTCGCTATCGGTGAGTTTTCGGCCAATTTTTTGTGCGACTTCGTCCAAATAGTTGATTTCCTCAGGGCTCAGGGCCAATCCTTCCTGTTCGTTATACGCTGCAATGTCGTCAATGTTCCGGATGGGTTCAGCTTCACGGGTCACGGTAAAGAGTTCCTGATTAAGCCCTTTATACACGCGTTGCAACATGCTGTCATGCTCGGCTTGTTCGGAAGTCACTGAGAAATATTCTTCCATACGGACAAGGCCCTCCACTCCGAGGTTGGCGGCAATTTCGACAGCGTTGGTGCTCCACGGGGTTACCATTTCGCGGCGGGGTCCGATAAAAATGCCCTCAAGCAAGGGCTCCTTCAGTGGTGAAGCATCGCTAAACAGCCACTGTAATTTTTCAAGATCGGAAGAAGAAAAAGGGGACAAAGCCTGAACGGCAATGATGCTTTGTGCCTGTGTTCTAAAGAATTGTATCATGATTTGCTTAAATTTCCAATGTGTTGCAAAGGTAGGAAAAAATATGTGTTTTTTTCCGTAACATTGCAAGGTAATAGAGGAAACAGTATGAAACGCTTATCCATTCCCTTCATACAGGAATTGGGGTCGCTTTCCATTGAGGAAGTGCATGCCCTGCTTGATGAACGTGGCGCCCGCATCCCCATCGAGGAGATTAACTGGCCCGCGTTTACGTATCGTCCATTGACAACCGTTTGCCTGGCCCGATCGGAAGATTTCATCCATATCCTGTTTCAGGTACACGGCAATTGCCTGCGTGCTGTCCATTCCAACGACAACGAGCCCGTGCACCAAGACAGTTGCGTGGAGTTTTTTGTCAAACGTGCCGACAGCAACGACTACTTTAACTTTGAATTCAACTGTATCGGCACGTGCAAAGCCGCCAAGCATCACGGAAATCGCGAAAATGCCGAGGATTTGAGCCTGAACGAACTGTCTACGATCGAACGGAGCCCCAGCCTGGGACGACGGGCTTTCAACGAGATGAGTGGTATTTTCAGTTGGGAGCTTGATGTTCGCATTCCGTTCGCACTCATCGATGTGGAACCGAGCCTCCTGCCACCTACCCTGCTTGGCAACTTCTACAAGTGTGCAGACGCGACGGAGCAACCTCATTATGTTTCTTGGAGTCCTATTAAAACTGAACGACCTGATTTTCACCGCCCCGAGTTTTTTGGGGAGCTGCGGCTTGATTAAAAAAAATGGCATTTTATGAAACTATCACTTTTTACTGCGCTGTTTGCGCTGACTCTCGCGTTGTCTGCCAATGGACAAAACGCACCCACAAAAAAAACAGCCACGATGTACGAAACCGGCAGCATCGTGTACAGCTGCGAATCCAACTTCGACAACCTGATTAAAAATTTTAAGCCCGCGAATATCGCCAACGCTTCCGATTACGTTATTTTCGGCTACGCTTTTCTTGAGTCCATTTCAGACTCAACAGCCTATAGGGCATACGCCCACTACTTTGCCAGTGACAGGGCGATTGTCCCGATTGACAAAAACACGAAACGTCCCCCTGTTTACGGGGCGGAACCCGCTCTCTTGTCCATTGAGCCACAAGCAGCTCCCCGTGACTCCTACGAACGGTTTAAGGCCACCGTTCGCCTTGAAGACATGGTTTATGTGGTTAATTTCCGATACAAAGACCAAGTGTATGCCGATTACGTGATTTGTGACAGTGAAACCAGGACTGTCCGGTTTGACACTTTTTTTGGGAATATTAACATCTGGGTAAACGCCAACTAACGCCCACATTTTTCGCCTCAAAATACCGCACTAAGTTGAGCCAAAACGAGCTCTATCAGTATCAATTTTAGGATTGATCAACTAATTTGGATTTCTTTTCAAAAAAGTTTCCAAATTAGTTGTTTATGGTCTCAAAGCTCTCTATTATTGCTTTTAGAACCAACACGTACCGCACACCCTTAAAATGCGGTATTTCGTGAAAAAAGCTTAAAAGTGTTTAAGAACCCTAAAAAATGTACCATGAAAACAGCTCACGTCTTTTCTATTGCGTTAGTAATTGCTTTGTGTTCGTGTTCGAACAAGCAAGTAAAACCCATTCCCGTTGACATCAACTTTAAAATCAGCCAAATTGTCCCGTTTAAAGATGTAACCAAATCAATCAGGGATTCACTGCAAAAAACCGGTGTTTTGCTAGGCAGCTATGATGAACCTGAAATTGGTTATTTAGCCATTGGCGATTCATTGAAATTCCACATTGGGGTCATCAATGAACGCATCATGTTGACACGAACCTCCAAGTCGATTGATGATTCCAATAGCCTTTTGGCTATTTTGGCTGTGGAACCAACCTCCATTATTGACAACTCCTTCATTAAGAAAGCCGCGGCTAACGACAAGGAAGTGCTCATCACATTTAACGAAAAAGGCGCTAAAAAATGGGCAGATTACACAAAGAACAGCATTGGAAAGGAAGTGGCTTTCCTGCTTGACAACAAAGTGTGCTTCTGGACGCGCATTGAAGGAGAAATTAGCGATGGAACGGCTAAAATCACAGGATTGAAATCGACGGAAGAAGCACAAATTTTGGCTTACAAGTTGATGAAGAATCTAACGTTGTAACGCGACGCAACTTACCAATAAACCATCCTGCAAAAAAACATGCCCGGGCGATTGTATAATCACTCGGGCATGCGCGTCATTCATAAAACCAAATCAATAGGGTATTGCTTCCAAACACTTGGTTCGAAAGCAAAGATCTACTTTTTTTGACAGTTGCACGTATTCATTTGTTGATATAATAGCGGTCAAATGTTGAATTATTCGACAAAAAATACCCAATAAGCCCATTTTAGCCAAAAGCACTTATAAAAAGGGAAACTTCTTTATCAAAAACGGTTGGAAACCAATAGTTTCTTTTTACCTATCAGGTAAATTCCTTTGTCAAGTCCGTTCAGCGCATCTTTTTGACGAACAGGTGTTTTAATCCGAATGCCGAGAATGGTGTACACATCCACCCAATAGTTCATGGAGTCTGGAGGTAGCTCCTCCCACCCATGCATGAGTTGAAATAAGGTGCATGATACGTCGGTTCATTGATTGGGTCCGTGTGCAAATATCACACTACTTATCCTAAAAAGCGTGTCCATTAAACTTGTTTACGTTCCTTATGTCAAAACAGGCAGTACTTCAGCCTTTTCCCATTCGCTGATCCTACGAATAAAAACCAATCTAAGCATGAAAAAGACAACCAGCAACGCCGGAAAACTATTCTGGACCTGCATTCTTTCAGCATTTCCCCTTTTCAATGGACTGAGCCAGGGACCAAACAACTTCAAGTTGGACCAGCAAGGTGTATTCAAAAAACAAGGTGTTGATATGATGATCTACAACAACTCGTTCAATTCAGGTGGATTTTTTGATGAGAAATTGAACGGCATCCAGATGATCCAACACAACGTTCGAACAGTAACCGGTGGAGCGGTTCGACTCAGTCCCACTCCTGAACAATGGGATTTGACGCCAACCGTTCGTTCGCGCGACATCAATGTGGCCGAAAATGCAGTAACCCTTACCCTATATTATACGGAATACGACTTTACCAGCAAGCTTAGGGTTGAAGGCAAGGGTGAAAGCTGTGTAATTACAGTAATACTAGACAAACCGGTGCCCAAGGCGTTGGAGGGCAAAGCCGGCATGAATATTGAATTCCTACCCGCTGTTTACTTCAAGAAAACCTACCTGATGGACAGCCAGATTGGCATTTTTCCGCAATACGCTACCGGACCGATGATTAAGGAAGCGTTTGACGAAAAGATACCGCAGTACGGCAATCTGCTCACCAACGAGAAACTCATGGACGCCTACGCCAAGCCGATGCCCATGGCTGCTGGGAAAAAACTCACCCTATCTCCCGATGACCCCCTTTCGATGGTGACCCTGCGTTCTGCAACCGGCGAAATCGGCCTGTATGATGGACGGAACCTGGCTCCAAACGGATGGTTTGTAGTGCGTGAGCTGTTGCCCGCCGGAAAAACAGGCCCTATTGTTCAATGGGTGCTGACTCCCAACAGTGTGTCTGGTTGGATGAAGGAACCGGTGGTTTCGCATTCTCAGGTGGGTTACCACCCCGACTTGGAAAAAATCGCCGTTATCGAACTTGACCCTAACGACAAACCCCTTTCTACGGCTTCATTGATCCGTATTGCCGATAACGGAACCACCTCCAAGGTGATGGACATTAAGTTGAACAGTTGGGGTAAATTCATGCGTTACGCCTACTACAGAATCGATTTTTCCAGCGTGAAAACCCCTGGCATTTACCGCATTCAATACGGAAAGGTGATCACCGATCCATTCCCCATTGATAAGACGGTCTTTCATTCAACGTGGAAACCGACCTTGAGCACGTGGTTCCCCGTTCAGATGGATCATATGTATGTCAAAGAGGCCTACCGAATCTGGCACGGCAACGCACATCCGGATGACGCATTGCAAGCCCCGCCCGACACGTCGATTCACGACGGGTATAGAATGGGAAGCACCACCGACACGAAATTCAAAGCCTACGAACATATCCCGGGCTTAAATGTGGGTGGGTGGTTTGATGCCGGCGATTTTGACATTCAGACAAATTCGCACATGAGCACTGTCAACCTCTTGTGTGGTGCTTGGGAGGACCTCAAACTGATGAGCGACGAGACTTTTGTGGACCAAAACCGCAAGTATGTAGCCATCCATCAACCCGATGGTGTACCCGACCTGATTCAGCAGATTGAACATGGAACATTGGCATTGTTAGCCCAGCACCGTGCTGTCGGCCATGCGATTCATGGCATCATCGAATCGCGTCTGTTTCAATACAATAATGTGGGTGATGCCGGCAGTTTGACGGATGGTAAAATTTACAACCCCAAGCTAAAACCCCTTGAAACCGATGGTTACACGTCAGGTGTCATGGACGACCGCTGGGCTTTTACCAACTACAGCCCAAGCACCAACTTAGCCTCTGCCGCTCCCATTGCCGCAGCATCCAGGGCGTTGAGAGGTTATGATGATGCGTTGGCCGACGAGTGCCTGAAAACGGCACTTGGCATTTGGGAGCGCGAAGTGACCAACAAGGCAACACCGACACAACAACCTGCAGCCGGCGGTGCGAGAAATGCAAGCGGTTTTGGTGGGCAACGTATGGGTGGCAACGCCACGACTGAGGCGAGTGTCGCCATCGAATTATACCTGGCAACCGGAGATAAAAAATTCGCCGATCACGTTGCCAAATTGTGGTCTTCCATCAGAACCAGCCTGATCAGTCCTAGAGGCGGTGGTTCCGGCATGGGCGGAGGCATGGGTGGTAGCAGCATCAACACCTGGCTGAAAGCCCTTCCTTTTATGGGAGAGGCTTACAGGAATGACCTGCGCACGTACGCCAGCAACCTGAAAACGCAAATGGATTCGCTGATAAAGACCAATCCGTATAACACCTTGGTTGGTCGTGGAGGTTTCTACAGTGGTGGCAATTATTCCACCATCACCTGGGCCCTCACCGCAGCCAAATTGAACAGGGCTTTCCCCGACATAATCGGCAAGGAGTACGCTGTTAGAGGGTTGAACTACATCCTGGGATGCCACCCCGCCTCCAGCATCTCGTTTGTTTCCGGCGTGGGTGTTTCGTCCAAGAAAGTCACTTACGGTAACAACCGCGCCGACTTCACCGCCATTCCCGGTGGTGTGGTGCCCGGTTTATACCTGATCAATCCCGATTTTTACGAAAACCAGGAAAACTGGCCTTTCATCTGGTATGAGAATGAGGTGGTGATTGACTGCTGCGCGGCATACATCTACCTGGCGGCCTTGGTTGATGACTCGCTAAAGTAATACAACGTAGTGGCGTTCATAGCCTGAACATCTAACTAAAACAAAAGGGGTTGTCTCATTTAGTTGAGACAACCCCTTTTGTTTCTAAGTCAGACAGGTTTGGGCAGTTGGATGGTGCGCTGGCTTAAATTAGTTCGACCACGCTTCCCCTTCGGGTGTGCGCCGCCATTCAAAGTACCGATCAAGTACTTTCATGGATTCTAAGCTCGGAACAGTTCCCAGTTTGGGAACTTTGTTGAAGTACATCACATTGGGTTTCTCATCGCTGAAAGTAGGCCAAATGGGCATACCGGCTTGATTGGGATCTCCATTCTTTGCGAAGTTGGTCCAATAGGTAGCCATAGCCTCGGAAATTTGTTGATCGTCTGGCGTACTGTTGGCCCCCAGGTGTTTAAAGACATAGGCAACTTCTTGACCATGTGGCGAACCGGAACCAAATCTTGGTGAATCTTGCGGGTAGTCCGGGTGCTGGTCAAAGTGATAAAAGTACACCTTGGCTTTGCCAACTTTGGCCTGTAAGCGTGCCCAGCTCCATGTCTGCCACCCGAATGCGGCATCACGGGCTAAATCACGGGCTGTTTTTGGTACAGTCGTTGTTCCAGCCGGATAGGCCTTAATCAAGTCATTGGCAAACATACCGTAGCGGGTATTAACCCCGGCAATGTAGTCTTCAGGCGTTTTGGGAGGCGAAAAGGACGCCCCTTCGTCGGAATTGTACCCCACCAAAATGGCTACATCATTGAACTTACCGGCTTGATACAGCTTGTATTGGTCATCGGGAATCACGTAACCGTCTACAATGGGCCAAGAACCGCCCAAGCCTCTTACAGCGGGTAATTTATCGGCCGGAAGTTTGCGTAAATCGGCGATGGACGCAATGCCGGCATTCTTCAGCAGGGTTGCACCATCTTGTTCAGCATCCTTGAGGCGTTTCATGTTTTCACCCGGGTAGGTTAGCGTTTTACGGGAAGGGCCAAACGAGCCGCCACTCTCGGATATGGCGCCACGGAACAGGCCTTTGGCCAAGGGTGATGCACACAGCATGCTAACAGCAATACCACCGGCTGATTCTCCGAAAATGGTTACTTTCGAGGGGTCACCTCCAAACTTCGAAATGTTCTGTTGAATCCATTTCAGCCCTGCTATCATATCGAGCAAGCCATAATTGCCTGAAACATGTTGCGCGTTTTCGGCACTCAGTTCCGGATGAGCCAAAAATCCGAGCACGCCTACCCGGTAGGCTATACTGACCAAAATCACGCCCTTTTTAGCCAGTTGCTCACCGCTATAAGTAGCTTCGGAAGTAGCTCCGGCTCCAAAACCGCCGCCATAAATCCAGACAAACACGGGCATGCGGTCATTGGCTGATTTGGCCGGACTCCATAGATTCAGGTAGAGGCAGTCTTCGCTTTTTCCCGAAGGCGTATTTCCTCCCTGAATGGGGCCTGGAGCAAAGGCAGTCGCTTGTTTAACCCCGGTCCACTTATTAACCGGTTGTGGTGCCTTTAAACGAAGGTCACCCACAGGAGGAGCGGCAAAGGGGATGCCTTTGTAAACAGTGAGACCATCCTCGACCATACCTTGCACCAACCCTCCTTCTACGCTCACGGGTGCAGGTTGCTGGGCTGCGGCCATGCTGCTAAAAAAAGCCACCAACAACGTGGTAACAACTCCATTTATTCTCATACGATAGCTGCTTGATGAATTACTTTAATTTGGGGTGCAAGATAAAAAAAAGCACAAACACGTCAAATTCAGCGCCTCTTTATTTCATGGGATAACCCACGTCGGGACGTCCGGCAAAATACTGCTTCAGCCAAACCAACGAGGGATTAGCCACGCCTTCAGCACTCATGAAGCCTGTCCCATTCATCCAAGTGGTGCCCTGAATATAGCCCCAGAACGTAATTCCAGCCACAGAAGGATGTTCGAAATAGACAGGAACCACCTTCTTGAAACTGATTAGCTGAAGGGAATCGTTTACCTGATTTCCCCTGGCGCCACCGTTCATATCGAGTTCGGTTACGAAAATGGGCAGACCCGAAGTGGCCATCAAATCCAGGTGTGCTTTGATCGTATCGGCAGATGGCTTGTCCACATTGAAGGCATGAGCTTGTGTGCCGAAGCCGTCCACAATACCCCTGTCGCGCAGCACCTTGAATAACTTCAACTGGTCTCTGATGGCTTTGGGGTCGCCTTCGAGCCCGTAATCGTTCAACACCAACTTGGTGTTCGGGAAAATCTTTCGTCCTTGTTCAAACAACCAAATTTGCCAGCTGTAGTTATCGGCTGTTGTTCCGGGACCGCCCAGTAATTCTCTGAATTTCTTGTTGTCACGTTGGTGATCGTACAACTGTTCGTTGAGCAGGTCAATTTGATCGGCATAGGGGAAACGTTCGGCAATGGCGGTAAGGTATTCAACAATTTCCGCCTTGGCTTCCTCCGTTGAAAGAGATGTGAACCAACGTGGATACTGGCTGGCCCAGACTCCGGCGTGATAGCGGAATACGATATTCCTGCTTGTCGCGTAGGCATAGGCTTTATCGGCTCCCTGCCAATTGAATTGGTCACGGGTTGCTTCCGTTGTTTCCCATTTGCAGGAATTTTCCGAAGTGACGCCGTTCCAGTATTGGTCGTAGTTCAACCCATCACTCCGTTGATAGATGTTGGCCACGTATTTTCCTTTTCCGGCACTCAGTCCCATGGGTTTTACGTCTTTGGTGCCAACAGTGATGATGACTCCCACCGAGGTAAAGGAGACTCCTTTGTCGTTGGTGGCTTTTGCCTTTAAGGTGTAGGTTCCCGCCGGCACTTTTTCCCACACAAATGAATAGGTATGGTTGCTGTGATTCTTGATCTTTTTCAGCAATTTGCTTCCGTTATAGACTTCGACCACCTTGACAACACCGTTGTTGGTCGTCTTTCCAATATCCGTTGAATATACACGCACCTCGATATCAGACCCTGCCTTGTAATAGGCATTGTTGTGGGGCGTGGTTACTACTGACGAAGGTGGGTAGGTTTGAGCCTGAATGGTTGTGGCGCACATCAGTATAAAACTGAGCAAACACACAGTGGACAGGAAGCGGCTGTGACCCTCCCTTTGGCTAACTAGTTTTTTCATGGTACATGTATTGATTTCTGCCTTATTTGACACAACAACGACAGCATAGGTTTAATACCTGAATCAGACCCAAATCAAGTCGGAGCAGATGTTGTCGGCAATGAATAAGCCCTTTTCGTGCAGGCATAACCGATCGTCTTCAAAAAATAGAAATCCGTTCGACAAGCTTTTTCTGGCATTTTGTAGGCAATAATACCGCTTGGACACACCAAACAAGCGCTCCACTTCACTCAGGACAATGCCCCGCGTGGTGCGCAACCGTGTCATGACATAGTCGTTGTAGCGTGTATTCGCATCGAGTGATTCCTCTTCACGAACAGGTTTTCCGGATTCGATTCCTTCCACATAACGGTCAATGGAGGCCACATTCATGCGGCGCACCTTTCCGTTGTACGAATGAGCGCTCGGGCCTATGCCCAAATAGGGCGTTCCATCCCAGTAGGAACTGTTGTGCTTCGATTCAAAACCGGGTTGCGCAAAATTTGAGAGTTCGTACCGCCTGAAACCCTTCGCGGCAAGTAAGTGGTTCAATTCCACATAGCACGCCTCCAACATCTCGTCGGAAGCCTGCTCCAACAGCCCTTGTTGCAGCAGCTTATACAACACGCTGCCCTCTTCCCAGCTCAAGGCATACGATGAAATATGGGTAACAGGTAATTCCAAGGCCTCCTGTACCGTTTGTATAAATTGCTCAAGGGTTTGACCGGGCAGCCCGTACATCAAATCGATGCTGATGTTGGTAAAACCCGCAGCCACGCAATCGGCCACCGCTTGTTTGGCCTGTTCGGCCGAATGGCGGCGGTTAATGCGCTGCAAGGCAGTGTCATCGAGGGATTGTACGCCCATGCTGATTCGATTGAAGGGCAGCGAGCGCAACGCCTGCAGGTATTCGAAGGTCAAGTCGTCCGGATTGGCCTCGAGGGTGACCTCCTGTACCCGACTGGTATCGAAGGCAGATTCAATAGCTTCAAACAACAACTTGAAATCAGCAGGTTGCAACAACGAGGGGGTACCACCCCCCAAATAGATGGTATGCAGGGACGGCTTTTCGTCTGATAAAAAAGCGGCTTCTGCACGAATTTCGGCCGCCATGGCCTGCATCAAAGGTTTTTTGTACGTTAGGGCTGTCTGCGAGTAAAAATCACAGTAATGGCACTTGCTCTTGCAAAAAGGCACGTGAAGATAAAGCCCTGAATCCATAATCTTACCGGGTGTATTTATCAAGAAAAATACCCACCCGGATGCCACCGGTCATGGTGTATCCCGTAAAACCCGTATCCCATGAATGTTGTCCAAGATCAAAGCCCTTGCGTTCATCGTAGGTGTAATCGCTGACATGGCTGCCAAGACCAATATACGCTTCGGCAAACAACACATCAAACAGGCGCATGGAATAACCCAAGCAGATGTCCACCGAAAGTTGGCTCACGCGCTCTTGGTATGATTTATCGCCCACAATGTAAAAACCGTCTATGCCATATTCATCCGTATAATTCACATATCGGTTGCCAATGTAGTCGTACAAGGTTGTTTGTCCTCTCAATCCTCCAGAAATATATGGTCCGCAACCGTCTGAATGGGTGACGCTCATGCGGTTCAACGGAAAATAGCGGTAATTCAGTCCTAAACCCATACCATTCTTTATCGCATTCATCGGCTCGTAATCATATTCTGAGGTATTGCCGTATTGCACCCGGGGGGCTATGGTCAACCATTGACGTTCCTTCAGCCGAAGATCCAAATCTATTTCCGCCGTATTGTAGGCATAAGGCAACAGTGAAAAAGCAACGGCTACGGTAGGGTCTTTCTCTTTGACAAGATTGTCAACTTGTGCTTGGGCAGTGACGGCCATCAAACAGGCAAGAATCGGCAACAAGGTACGTTTCATGCATCAAAAGTATTTAGAATTCGGTTATTGATTTCAATAAAGTGTACTGATTTGTTGGATGGTGTCGTTGGCATAGGTAAACTGAGCCAATCCGTCTCCGTAAGAAATGGTCAGTAGACCCTTGTTGGCTATCACATCATTGAGCACCCCGTTGAGAGCAAAACGATGCGTTACTTTCATGTTCAAGGGATCCAAGGCATTCATCACCACCAGCGAAGTATTATCGCATACGAAAAGCAGGCTGTCAGTAATAGCCAATCCCCTAGGAGAGGTCATGGGGTATGTGGCTACCTCAACGGGGTTATCCAACTGACTGATGTCTATTACCTGCAACTCGTCCACCGCATTCCAGCTCAACCCGCTCCGCAATGTCACAAAGGCGTAATTGCCTCGAACCACAACAGGGTCATAACTGGTTATGTGTTGATACATGGTTACCAGTGTTGGTTTTGCAGGACGTACAAGATCACAAATGTACATACCATCGGTACTCCCCATGAATAAATAGGAATCGTGACTAAAAAGGGTCTCTATACCAAAACCAAGGTGCTGACTCGAACAGATCCGCACAGCTGTGGAATCCTTTATATTTAGAGTCATAAGGTTGTTATTACCAACCACGTATAAGTAGTCTCCTTTTACGACAAACCTTGCCATGGATCCGGCTTGACTGGACGAGTCTGAATCAACACTATCGAAGTCATCACAGGAGCCAAAAAGGCTCGCTATTAAAACAAACAGCAGTACGAAGCGATTATTCATTGAAAGATGAATTTATGATTCCTGAAGCGTTTACTTTAACCCAACCCACCAAAACATACTCACCACTGGTGCACTTTTCCATAATATATTCGGGCACGTATCCATTCGGCGTGGCGAGGTTGGGCAGTATACCCTTTTGCCTGGACAGTTCCGTTGCGGTCAATGCCGTAAAATCAACGTTAACCCCTACTAAGTCGACTGCACTATTGACGTAGAAAACATCGTTTCTAACTGCCACATCCGTGCAACCTGGAATGGTGAGAAAACCCTTGTTCACCGGGTTTGCAGGGTCGCTGTTGTCAATGAGATGTACACCCTTGTATTGCTCAACCAACAACACCCAATTTCTGTACAGGCATAAGGTGCCCGGATTGGTTATGGGCTTAGGCGTATGATGCAGTTGAATGGCTGTTTCAAAATCAGCCCTCTCCATTAAGATGGGTGAGTAATAAGTATAGACTGTATCGGATGCAGTACTGACAATCAGTAACACAAAAAGCACCAACCATTTTTTCGCCATGGAATTCGATTTAGAATCATAAATGTAGAGCAATTATGGAATATAAACGCTACATTCAACTCATTATTTCTCACTGTTTTTTTTAATGCTCTACGTTCGTATGAAATCAACCAAACGCCTATTCTCAGTAGGTTTCACAATTTGCCTCCTGACTCTTTCACATCCGGCAGCAACACAAAACACCCGGTTCCAGTTCGACTCCATCAACCCTTCTGTACACGACCCGGTTATGATCAAAGAAGGTCAAACCTTTCACCTTTTTCAAACGGGCAACGGCATTGGACACCTGACCTCCACCGACCTTAAAACTTGGAAAAGGGCAAAGGCGGTCTTTTCATCCACTCCGACTTGGATCAACTCATATTTGCCCGATTTTAGAGGAAATTTTTGGGCGCCCGACATTCTATTTTACCAGGGAAGGTTTCACCTCTTTTATTCTTGCTCGGTGTTTGCCAAGAACACCTCTCTGATTGGTCATGCCACTGCCATCACATTGGATCCGGACAATGCGAAATCCGGCTGGACAGATCAAGGCATGATCCTTCAATCGGTACCATACAGGGATATGTGGAATGCCATCGATCCCAACATCATCATAGGTGATGACGGAACCCCGTGGATGGCCTTCGGCTCTTTTTGGGATGGAATCAAGTTAGTCAAGCTTACCAGCGACCTGTCGGGTGTGGCCAAACCTGCAGCATGGCACTCACTATGCCGCCGCACCCGCACCCATAAACTGGATGATGCCGATCCGGGCGATGGCGCCGTTGAGGCACCCTTTATTTTCAGACACGGTGATTATTACTACCTCTTCGTTTCCTACGATTATTGTTGCAAAGGGCTGAACAGCAACTACAACATCGTCGTGGGTCGTTCCAAAAAAGTTACCGGACCCTACTTGGACAACAATGATGTCTCTTTGGCTATAGGTGGAGGAACGCCGGTCATGAAAGGCGATGAGGACTTCGCCGGGGTAGGTCATTGCGCGGTCTACCATCTGGACGGATCCGATTACCTCATCGCTCATGGGTACTCAAAAAAAGCCAACGGTGATTCGAAATTGATTGTCCGGGAATTGGAATGGGATAGCCAAGGTTGGCCCCTCCCTATAAGGTTACAATAACCTCCCTAACTGAAATTGTGTGGTTTACGCGCTTAAGCCGGACAGCCATGGTCTGTGTATCGTGGTATAAAAGCAGACGCGCATCCCGCTCGACCACTTCGTTTAAGAGGCGCATCTTTTCATCGAGCGCCACCAATGCTGAATTGTCGAGAGCGGAGATACACAACTTCTTGACGTGCAAAGAGGTAGGGACCACATCACCACCATAAACAGACACACCTTCTTGTGTTTCGATGAATGAGACCAACTGATCATCGGTATGACCCTGATAGAGGGCAACACGCAAGCCGGGGAACAGTTCCTTGTCAGCAGAAACCAAGCGCAGTTGGCCGGCAGTCTCCAAGGCTTCAACAACGAATGGCGCGTAAGAATCTTCCTCCCAGGTGGATGGGTTGAAGGTGAGTGCTCGTTGGCGGGAACCGGCCCAGTATACTGCATTGGGGAAAGTTGGCAGGAAACGGCCCGATTCATCTTGAACCACGGCACCCCCGCAATGGTCGAAGTGTAGATGACTTAACACCACATCCGTCACGGTTTCGGGTTCAAAACCCATACGTCGAAGTGCTGAACGAAGGTCGATTGCATCGTGAAAGCGGTAATATTCCATGCCACGAACCGTTGTGGTTCCGATTCCCGCGTCAAACAGCACCTTACGCTCGCCAAAATCAGCAAGAAAGGCCCGCATACCCAATGGGCACCGATTTTCCCCATCTACCGGATAGCGGGAAGACCATGCTTTGCGAGGGAGAATGCCAAACATAGCAGCCCCGTCAGTTGAAAAAAAACCGGTTTTTATCGGGTAGATTCTCATGGAATAACCGTACTTTTGCACTACAAAACTAACCGTTTTTTTCGATTCCCAGCTTATGAATATCCACTTTATAGCTATCGGTGGTGCTGCCATGCACAACCTAGCCTTGGCACTGCACAAAAAAGGCGAAACCATTACCGGATCGGACGATGAAATCTTCGATCCGGCAAGGACACGACTGGCTGAAAACGGCCTGTTGCCCGAAAGCATGGGCTGGCATCCCGAAAACATCACCAAGGAACTCGACGCCATTGTGTTGGGCATGCACGCCAGGGAGGATAACCCCGAACTGATCAAGGCGAAGGAGCTTGGCGTACGCATTTTTTCCTATCCCGAATTTCTGCTGGAACAGACCCTGAACAAGACGCGGGTTGTGATTGGAGGTAGCCACGGTAAAACCACGGTTACCTCGATGATTTTACACGTGCTGAAAACGCTCAACAAACAATTCGACTACATGGTGGGTGCCCAGATTGAAGGCTTCGACACCATGGTCGGTCTTTCGGAAGAGGCACGCATTGCCGTGTTTGAGGGCGATGAATACCTCACCTCTCCCATCGACCTACGTCCCAAATTCCATATTTACAGACCGCACATCGCTGTTGTGACGGGCATTGCCTGGGATCACATCAACGTATTCCCCACATTTGAAAATTACGTGGAGCAATTCCGCATATTCTCACAACTGATTGAGCGTGACGGCAAGTTTATCTATTTTGAGTCGGATGTAAATCTGGCCAACATCGCTGAAAACCTGAGAAGCGACTTGACCGCCATTCCCTACGGAACGCATCCTCATTACGTGCTGGAAGGCAAAACTTGGTTGGAGACCAAACAGGGCGACGTGCCCCTGAAGATCTTCGGCAATCACAACCTACAGAACGTGCAAGCCGCACACCAGGTCTGCCGTCAACTGGGCATCAACGACAAAGACTTCTATTCAGCCATCTCGACGTTCAAGGGAGCCGCCAAGCGACTTCAGGTGCTGAACGAAACCGATGATACCACCATCTTTCAGGATTTCGCCCATTCACCTTCCAAACTGAAGGCAACCGTTAGCGCGGTGAGGGAACAATACCCTAAGCGCACCCTGACCGCCTGTATGGAACTCCATACGTTCAGCAGCCTGACGGCCGACTTCCTGCCTCAGTACAAAGACAGCATGAAGGATGCCCACCAAGCCTTTGTCTACTACAACCCAAAGACCATTGAACACAAGCAGTTGGCGCCCATCACCCCATCGCAAGTGATGAAGGCCTTCGGATCGGACAACGTGACCGTGTTCACTGACTCCAGCCTGCTGGTTGAGGCCCTCAAGCAACTCGACTACCACAATCGCAACCTCCTGCTGATGTCATCCGGTAATTTTGATGGCGTCAACCTCAAGGCACTCGCTTTGGAAATCCTGTCGTAAACTATGCTGACCGCTCAAGGAAAGAAAAAAGACAATATTGCCGAATACCTCCTCTACATGTGGCACATCGAAGACCAGATCCGTGCTTTCGGACTGGACATCGATCGCATTCAGACGCATATCATTGATGCATACCAACAACCGGAGTCGGTCAAAGCCACCATTCGCACCTGGTACGAGAGCTTGATTGATATGATGCGTCTGGAAAACGTGACGGAGCAAGGACACGTGCAGCTGAATACCAATGTCATCATCGAATTGGAAGACCTGCACCACCAATTGCTGGCTACACCCAAGGAATCGTTCTATATAATGGCTTATTACAACGCACTGCCCCTGTTGGTTGAGCTAAGGGCAAAAGCGGGCGCTAAGGCTGTGGATGAGATAGAAACTGGCCTCAACCTGATGTATGGCATACTGGTGCTCCGGTTAAAGCAACAACCCATCAGCGAAGGCACACAGGCAGCCGCCGTCAAAATCAGTGATTGGCTGCGTCTCCTGGCCGTCAAGTACAAACAAGACCAGGAAGAAGGGTTGGATAACTAACCAAAACACACAGAATCATGGGCATCTCATTTCCCTTTACGGGTCTTCAAAACAAAGAAGAAATAAACACAACCGCTCAATTCGATTACGGCTTATATGTGAAACGGATACTGATTACCGGTGCCAACGGTCAATTGGGCAACGAGATGCGCCGTTTGGCTGAACAAAACACCGCCTTCGACTGGGACTTTACCGACATCAATGAGCTCGACCTGAGCAATGAGGAAGCCGTACTCGACTACTGCGAACGCACCCGCCCGGCCTACATCGTGAATTGCGCGGCCTATACGGCCGTGGACAGGGCTGAAGATGATGAAGCTACGTGCTACCGGGTAAACCGCGATGCCGTAACCCATCTGGCAAAGGCCGCCACAGCTGTTAACGCAAGGATACTGCATGTTTCCACCGATTACGTGTTCGACGGCAGTCAACGCACACCGTACCAGGAAACCGACCCTGTTTGTCCAGCCTCCGTTTACGGAAAATCCAAATTGGCCGGTGAAGAAACACTGTTCGCACACTGCACCGATGCCATCATAGTCCGCACCGCTTGGTTGTATTCCAGCTTTGGCAACAACTTCGTCAAAACCATGATACGCCTGGGAAAGGAGCGAGACACCTTGGGCGTAGTCAATGACCAAATAGGCAGTCCCACTTACGCGGGAGATCTGGCTGCAGCGCTTGTACAGATTATCCTTCAAGCCGAGAAGGGACACTTTATACCAGGCCTTTACCACTATACCAACGAAGGCGTTTGCAGTTGGTACGAATTCACCCTGAAAATTCACGAACTGGCAGGCATCACATCCTGCACAGTTTCTCCCATTTCATCGGCCGAATATACCTACCGCACACCAAGACCGGCCTACAGCGTACTTGACACGAAAAAAATCAAAGCCGACTACGGCCTCACGATACCGTCCTGGGAAAACAGCCTGACGGTCTGCATAGCTGAACTACATGACTGAACAAGAACAAGAAATAGCCAGGCGAAGAACATTCGCCATCATCAGCCACCCCGATGCCGGTAAAACGACACTGACCGAGAAACTGTTGCTTTTCGGAGGTGCCATCCACGTAGCGGGAGCCGTCAAGTCGAACAAAATCAAGAAAACCGCCACCTCCGACTGGATGGAGATTGAGAAGCAACGCGGCATCTCGGTTGCCACATCGGTTATGGGGTTCGATTACGATACGTACAAAATAAATATTCTTGACACGCCCGGGCACCAAGACTTCGCTGAAGACACCTACCGCACGCTAACGGCCGTAGACAGCGTCATCATTGTGGTGGACACGGCCAAAGGCGTGGAAATGCAGACCCGCAAGCTCATGGAAGTTTGCCGCATGCGCAATACACCTGTCATGATTTTTGTCAACAAAATGGACAGACCGGGAAAGAACCCCTTCGACTTACTCGACGAGCTGGAGGCCGAACTGGGCATTCCCGTACGTCCCTTGAGCTGGCCCATTGATCAAGGACAAGAATTCAAAGGGGTTTACAACATCTATCAGGAAAAGCTGGATCTCTACACGCCGTCCAAGCAAACGGTTACCGAATCGGTCGCGTTCGACAACGTGGCCAGTCCAGAACTGGAAACCTACATCGGTGCCAAAAACGCCGCCCAATTACGCGAAGACCTGCATCTGATTGAAAACATCTACGACCCCTTCGATACCGCCAACTACCTGAAAGGCAATCTGGCACCGGTCTTTTTCGGCTCAGCGTTGAACAATTTCGGCGTGAAGGAGTTACTCGACTGTTTTGTCCGCATCGCCCCATCTCCGCGCAGCACCCGAACGGAAGAACGCCTGGTGCAATCGAATGAACCCGCCTTCAGTGGATTCATTTTTAAGATTCATGCCAACATGGATCCCAACCACCGCAGCTGCATTGCCTTCCTCAAGGTCTGTTCCGGCAAGTTTGAACGGAATGTGAACTACAAACACATCCGCTTGGGTAAGTTTCTGAAGTTTTCGGCTCCTACGGCCTTCATGGCCCAAAAGAAATCGGTGGTCGATGAAGCGTGGCCGGGTGACATCATTGGTCTACCCGATACGGGCAACTTCAAAATAGGCGACACGTTGACGGGCGGGGAAGACCTGCACTTTAAGGGAATACCCAGTTTTTCACCCGAACTGTTCAAGTACATCGAGAACGCCGACCCTATGAAGTCCAAACAACTGAACAAGGGCATCGACCAGCTTATGGACGAAGGGGTGGCCCAAGTGTTCACCAATCAGTTCAACGGCCGAAAAATCATCGGGACAGTGGGACAACTGCAGTTTGAGGTCATCCAATACCGGCTGGAACACGAGTACAATGCGCTGTGTCGCTGGGAACCCATCAACCTGTTCAAAGCGTGTTGGATTGAAAGCGACAGTGCCGCTGTCATCGAGAACTTCAAACGCCGTAAATACCAATACATGGCCTACGATAAGGAAGGTCGAGACGTGTTCATGGCTGAGTCGGAATACGTGTTGCGCATGGCCAAGCAGGACTACGAGGACATCCGCTTTCACTTCAGCTCAGAATTTTGACACCATCCCGAACGTTAAAATTTCATCTGCTTTTTAAACCAGGCATACACGCCAACACCGATTGCGATCATCACTACCCAGGCAATGAGGTAGCCATATTTCCAGTCGAGTTCCGGCATATGCCTGAAATTCATCCCCCAAACACCGACCAAGAAAGTTAGGGGAATAAAGATGGTCGCCACAATCGTAAGCTGGTTCATGCTTCGATTTAGGCGTACATCGTTATTTGACAGGTAAATATCTACCAGGGAGGCCATGACTTCCCGATTGGCCTCCAGCATAATTTTCACCTGTTTCAAGTGATCGTACGTATCGCGAAAATACACGAGTGAACTGGGCATAATCAAGGCTGAATCCATCATCAACGATGCTCCAAATCCCTCAAAAAATGGGGTCAACGCCTTAGACAAACGTGTATAATCCCGTCTATACTGTTGGATGCTGGAACTTGACACCTCTTGTGACTGCCCAAAATCCATCAAGGCTTCTTCCATATCAAGCAGCCCGGACTGTTGTTGTTCGATGACCTCGTAAAAAGAATCCACGACCAAACTGATCAACAGGTTAAACAAAAAATCGGCCCCGTGTTTGCGCACTTGCCCCAACCCATTCAGTAAGGCTTTCTCTACCGGTTCAAACCGCTTGCTGTCTCCTTCTTCAAAGGAAAGCACCCAATTCGTTCCCAGCACAAAGGCCTGGTGCTGACGGTTTAATGTGCCATCTTCTCCATAATTATACGCATCAAACATGGCAAACAACACACCTTCCGATTCCTCCACCTTGGCAATATGACTGGTATTCAGGATGTCCTGCAACAGAGGCAGTGACAATCCGAAATGCTGGCTGATGGCTTCAATGGTAGCGGTGTCGGAAAGTCCGCTCACGTGAATCCATTGAATTTTATCCTTGACCGAACCCAACTGACGGGGACTCTCGAGTACTTTCCGGTCGCAGACTTGTTCAGTGAATGTCAATTGACGAATAACGGTTTTCTGGGTGAAGGTACCATTGTACTCCAGATTTTGATTCAACAGATTATTGGTACGTTTTTTCCGATTATGTACAATTTTTGGCGTAGCCTTTTCCATAATGTGCATGCTAATGTGTAACTTTATCACAAAATTAAATAGAAATAAATGATTCATGCGATGCGTCTTGTGCTTTTATTCAGTTGCCTGTTGATTGGCAACGTTCATACGACTGCCCAAAACATTGACATTGAACTTCTACGGCACATCAATACATCACGTGAATTGCCTACTGACCCCTACATGCAGTTCCTATCCGACTCCCATTATGTGGTTTGTCTTGGCGTTCCCTTAAGCATGGGGGTTACCGGAATTTTTGAACGCAATGAGGACTTGTGCGTCAAGGCTGTCGAGATTGGCATGGCCTCTGCCATCAATCTGGGCCTTTCTCACGCAATCAAGATCAGCACGAATCGGCCCCGTCCCTTCGAAAAATATTCCGACATTCTAAAAAAGTCTGCCGGTGGCAGCAGCTCGTTTCCGTCGGGTCACACCTCCTCCGCCTTTGCCACGGCGACATCACTCAGTCTTAATATACCAAAATGGTACGTTATCGTTCCGGCCTACACATGGGCTGCATCCGTGGGCTATTCCCGCATGTACCTGGGCGTCCACTACCCCAGTGATGTGTTGGCCGGTGCCCTGCTTGGCTCCGCCAGCGCCTGGCTCACCTATAAATTAAATCACTGGTTGCAATCCACTAACAAAAAGAATTATGGGCTCCACTTCAACCAACCTAAACCGATTCATTAAAAGTGTGGGCTTTGCCATCCAAGGCATTCGTCAACTGCTGAAGACAGAACAAAATGCCCGGATTCACCTCTTTGTAAGCATTGCGGTTATTGTTGCCGGCTTTTTCTTTTGCCTTACCGCCCTCGAATGGTGCATTGTCCTACTTTGCATAGGGCTGGTGTGGGCAGCTGAAGCGTTCAATACGGCACTCGAAACTGTCACCAATCACTTGTTTAAGGAACGAAACGAAACAGCCCGCATCATCAAAGACGTATCGGCAGGAGCCGTTTTAATCTGTGCACTGGCTGCGGCGGCTTGCGGTCTTATCATTTTTCTCCCAAAAGTCTTGGCCTTGTTCCACCTGTCTTGTTGAGTCAATTACACGCGAGCCAACCTGATTTCAAGCGTTGAAGTGCTTAAAGCCGTCCAACACAAAGAAAATCGGCCAAATAAACGATTTGAGTACGGCCAGTACGCCAGCCCAAAAACCAATCGCATGGGACAGAAAATAAATCATGGAACCAATCATGCCCAATCCATACACCGCACCGCAGGTTGAGTTGTTTTTCACGTCGTTTTTCATACTTTCTTTCGTTTTTGCCCAAGTACTTTCCCAGGCCTGGTTTAGTTGATGGCTTGCATCAAAGAGCTTTTCGTGATGCCATTTTCATTAAACGCCTCGATGGTGAACGTATAGCCCAGCTTTGCATTCAGGCTATTGATGCTGACTGACGTATTGCCATAAACCATGTAGTGCTGATACAATTTATCGGCACTTACACCATAGTTCACCACGTATCCGGTCGCGCCTTTCGAGGCATTCCAAGTCAGGTTAACCTTACGGCCATCCTTGGGGTTGCGAGTAGCCTGCAAGCCTGCAATTTGACTCGGTTTCTCACCTTGTCCTTTTCCGAAAACGCGGAAACCGCTCATGGCGAAGTTTCCACCCGGCACCTGCACATTCGTTACCTTCAGGTAGCGGCAAGAAGTCTTTTTATCCAACTGGATGTACTGATGCGAGTTGTCGGTCTCATTTTTGGAACGGTCAACCAGCTTCTTCCACGTTTCCCCATCTGCTGAATAGTCAAGGATATAGCGGTGAAAAATACCTTTCTGACGACCAAAAATGTGGGTGTTCTCCTCGGCAAAGTTCAGTTGAACGGCATACACATCGCAGGTAGCACCCAAGTCGATGGTGGCAAATTCACCGGCGTTGCCCGTCTTGGCTGCCCAGTAGGTACGAATGCTCTCATCGGTCATATAAGTGGCCGGACAGGTATCAAGCGCCGAAGAAACCGTGACAGGCTTCTTGTAGCTGAGCAGCATCCAACCGGTAAACAGTTCATCAGGCGACTGTACCTTTTTGGTGGGCAGGTACATGGGGTAATCGCCGTATTTGGTGTCGGCGTGCAGCGTGCCCGTTGCATCGCAGAAAACCGGAAACAGCGCCAAACGACGTTCGAACATCTGCTTGCGGGAGATAGAAACGGCACCTATCTGCCACCTGTTGCCGTAACAATCGGCAAATGAGCTGCCATGACCGCCACCGGCCACAAATCCTTCAGGCTTGAGACAGAATGGATTGGTAGGTTGCAGGGTGAACGGACCAAGCGGCGATGCGGATACGTACACGCCATCGTTGTAGCTTTTAAACTCGGTACCCGGGCTGGAATATTGCAGGTAATAGTTGCCGTTGACTTTTGTCACCCAGCATCCTTCAAGCCAAGGGGCTTTGCTGTCTAATGTGTTGTAATCGCCTGAAACTTCCCACCCGTGTTCTTTCGGGTTGCCCTTGACAATCTTCTGAACTTCACCAATAAAAGCGAAGCCATGCTTGTAATCAAGCTCCACGGCATAGGTCGGGTTGACATTGGAGCAACCCCAGTACATATACAGACGGCCATTGTCGTCCAAAAACAGGTCGGGATCCCAAACAGGTATTTTCAGGTGATCGACGGCCAGCTCCCAGTTCCCTTTCAACGGATCTGTTGTTTTGTAAATGGCGTTCTTGATGGAATCGGAAGCCATCCAATACAGGGTATCACCAATGGCCACAACAGTCGGCGCGTAATCTTCCACAGGTATCTGGTCCGTTTCTATTAATTTCCAAGTGGCCAGGTCGGAAGAAACATAATACCCGCCCGATTTGGAGGGAAATAAGTAATAACTACCCTTGAAAAGCACCAGCGTGGGGTCAGCTGCTTCTCTTCTGGACGGCTGGTCCAGGCAAAACCGATAACTGATGTCAATGGGATTGCAATAGGTTTTCATAGTCGATGTGGATTGTTTGGATTGGCAACCAACCAACAGGGGAAGCATCAGTATAACGGCCAGAAAGTGTCTCATAATTGTAGATTTAAGCAAGGTGTTTCAACGACGTAAAGTAAGTGGAAGATTTCGGAATAGTCAAAGGCCTGAACAACTTTTTTCATACCTTTGCCTGCCAAATCACACACCATCAACAACGCACCCGTATATGAGCAAACTTAAGCGTTTGAATGCCTGGAGACGCGCCATTCTGATAGCCCTGACTCGACCTGTTGGCCGATCCAATTCGAAAAAACAGCTTCCGCCCATCGATCCACAGGCAGTTACCAGCGTGCTGATTTGCCGTCCCAACCACAGATTGGGCAATCAACTGCTCACAACGCCCTTGGTTCAGGAGGTGCTTGCCACATTCCCCCATGCTACCATCGACTTCTTTGTCAAAGGGGGTGTTGTTCCCATCTTGTACACCAATTACGATCGCATCGGGCGATTTATCGCGTTGCCGAAAAAACATTTCAAGCAGTTGCCCACATACCTGGGAGCTTGGATTTCTCTCAGAAACAAACGCTACGACCTGGTAATTAATGTGGTCAGCACCTCTTCTTCAGGGCGGCTTTCCACCAAAATGGCCCGTGCAACGTATAAAGTCTTTGGAGACAACGACGATGCCATTGCCGGCCTCTATCCCGACTTCCAACACATAGCCAAACGGCCCGTTTATCGGCTAAGGCACGCCTTGGCTCAATGGGGAGTACCGGAACGCCCCACGCCGGTGCCTTGCCTGAATATCAATTTGGGAAAGGACGAACGTGCCGAAGGAAAACAAAAACTGGACGCTTTGGTGAAAGACCCGTCGGCCAAGACCATCAGCCTGTACACCTTCGCCACCGGTGCGAAGTGCTACGACCAATCGTGGTGGCTACCTTTTCTGGAAGCCCTCAGAACCAACTTTCCCGCCTACAATTTCCTGGAAATCCTACCCGTTGAAAACGTTTCGAGCATCGATTTCAAGGAGCCCTCGCTTTACAGCAAAGACATTCGTGAAATGGCCGCCATCATGGCCAACACCTCCGTATTAATCACAGCCGATTGCGGGGTGATGCACCTGGCCAGTGCGGCTCAGGTGCCTATCGTAGCCCTCTTCTCGGTTACCCATCCGGACACCTACGGGCCTTACAATCCGCCAAGTGTCAGCCTGAGAACGGAAGGCCTGCAGGTGGAGGAAATCCTCAATGCCGTCAGGAACATGTGCTGAAACGTTCGTGTCCAATTTCACACAGACATCCACGAGAGAGTTTGACACCCTCCGCGTATAGATGGTTGAACTTCAAATCGGAAGAATCCCTATTCTTAAAAAAAGAGATGTCCGTTTTCGTCGCTCAAGACGCGCTGAATTCTTTCTTTGGTAGCCGGGTAAAATTCAATAATTGCTTCTATATTACCAGAATACCTATTATCCATAATAATCAGCGTACTATCTGGATTGAGGTAATAGGTATCAAGATTATTTTGATATGTTTTTGTAGCCATATACGTATAACGATCCCCTATATGATTTCCCAGATTAAAAAACTCAGAAGGTTTAACAACTAAATAGAAACTGGTATATTTCCCATTCTCATCAAATCTATACGTCCAGTAATAGACACTTGCATCTCTTCCTCCAAATGTTATTTCAAAGGCCAACCAAGGTTCGATATACGTTTTAAAATACGGTATACTAACATTGTTTTTTACCGTCATTGAATCTGCACCAAAACCGAGATATGGGTCATCAAATAGGGTATTCACAGAACGAACAACCACCTTGACCGTATCAACAAAGCGATTCAGCGAGTCCTTGACCACGACCTTGGTAGTTCCCACCAACTTGGCCCTAACCTGCCCTTCGGCACTCACCGTTGCAATGTTCGTATTCAACGAGGTGTAACTCAAACCCTGCAATGCGGGGGTTACTATCAACGAAAGGGTACTTCTGCAATTCAACTCGACCAGCTTGGTATTGAGTTGGTACGTCACTTCATCTTCCTGACTGCAGGCTGAGAAAAACACGAGTAGAATCCCACAAAAAAAGGCACACTTGATTATTCGCATCTTCATGTTATTATAGTTAAGGTTTACTACACATAAAGATGTGAACGGACGCGAAATGCTACACTAAGTTGGAATTATTATTATTGAATAATGAAAAGAAAGGGTGTCTACGTGCAGTTAAACATTGAATTACTTTTTCATCCAAACCAAGCTGGACGGTGACCGGTCGGCAGAAAAACTAAGCCGATTGGTCCGCAGGAAGTATGGTATCGCCACAAGGGGTGATCCGTCCGACCACGTTCCTTGGATTGTCATGGTGCCATTGAACAGGCTTGGAAGCCAATTTAGCGTAAACGGCGTGGTACCCACAGACAGGTCGATGTTCTTGTTGTCCGCCTTTTCCACGCTGAAGAGCAGCGGGCCGTAACGGAGGGCCATTCGACCCCTGTCCGCTTCAATCTTCTCATCGGCTGTGACCACTTGAACCTTCATGGGCATTTCCAGGTCAATCCTGTCTCCCTTTTTCCAATCACGGGTGATGGCCACGTAACCGTTTACCGGCTTCACAGGAACCGCTTTTCCGTTCACGGACAACGACTTCAACCCATTGACGGCGGGCACGGACGTGTACAGTTCGCTGGTCTTCCGGTTCGGGACGCGTACATACACGGTAAAGCGTTTGGCCTGTTTGGGATTGACCGTGATGGAAACGGCACCCTTCCACGGGTAATCGGTTTGTTGGACCATTTCCACATCGGTACCCACCACGCGTTCCACATTGATGGTGCTGCCGATGTACATATTTACGTAGATACCGTCGTCACCGGTCACGTAGGTCCAGGTTGGAATCATCAGCAATGTGCGGGGAATATTGCCCACGCAGCAGGGACAGGCATGCCACGGTTCGCGCGCTGCCGATTCGGTGAGCGGGTTGGTGTAATAGAATGTCTTTCCCTCGTAATCAATGGAACCAAGCAGCGCATTGTACATGGTTTCTTCGTAGAGGTCGGCGTATTTGGCATCGTGGTAGGCCAGGTTCATCTTGTGTTGGAAGAAGATGAGTCCGCAACTGGAACACGATTCGCAGTAGGCATTGTTGCGGAGCGAATAGTTGGGGCCGAAACCTTCCGACGTCTCACCGCTCCCCACGCCACCGTTCAGGTAGTATTTTTTATTCACTAGATTGTCCCACAAGGACATGACGGCGCTCTGATAATCCACGTCACCCGTTTCGGCGGCTACGTCAGACATGCCCGAATAGGTGTACATGGCGCGGACGGCGTGTCCCACAGCCTCGTACTGTTGTTGCACGGGAACATGGCTTTGGTCGTATTCACTACCACCCGTACGGCTGTCTAACAGGAACTTGGCCAGTTTGATGTAGCTGTCGCCCCTGCCATTTCCTTCCATGTCGTTGACAAACCGGCCGAAACGCACCAGTGCCTGCTCCATTTCCTGATGACCGTCAAACCATACAATCTGGCCGGGGCCGTTGCCGATATTTTTCACCCAGCAGTCCGCCAGTTTCTTGGCAGCGTTGTAGAGGCGCTTGTCCTTACCCTCGGTGAGGGTGTAGTGGTTGATGGCCGATTCAATAAAGTAGCCGGCCACATATCCCTCGTGATTCCCGCGGTTATTGGGATCCCAATGGCTTTTCCATTGAGCCGGGTCGCGCAGGGTGAAGGCTGTTTGCAGGTAACCGTCGGGCTCCTGAGCAGCCAGGATAATGGGAATCCACGTAGAAAGGGTAACCTTCATCTTTTCCTGAGCGGCTATCATGTCTTTATCGCCCTGAGGATCGACCATCAGCGCCAAGCACATGGATTCCACGGTCTGATGCACCCAGGCGTTGGAAAAGACATACCCCAGGTGCTTGCCGTGCGGTTCGCCGCGCAAGGCCTTGGCTGCCTCAATGAAATTATCAAGACCGCCCTGCCCTTGGGTTAAATCGGTGCGTTCGCATTGTTGGATGCACCAGGGAATCCAGCTGGTGACGAGCACTTTCACACGGTTGTTCCACAACGGGCTGTTGATTTTGTACCGCTTCGTGTACACCACATCGAGTCGTTTTGACCTGGGTGGATTTACCACCGTGGCTTTCAGCGAGGCGACTGAAGCGGCCGTTCCGGCTTCCGAACGCAACGAAATGGTATAATTACCAGGGGCACTGAAGGTCGCCGTCGTTTTCAAGGCAGTGGCATCGGCAAACACAACCTTGCCCGGGCCTGTGGCGCTCCATCTGGTGTTAGTCAGCGGATCCACCGATTTGATACCGGCATTCAGGTACGTCTTGCCGCCAACCATGACAGAACGATCAATACCTGCTGTGATTACGGGTGCTAAGGGAGGCGAGTTTAGCGTCTTTAACACATTCCATTCCAGAATGGTCATTGCGGCACGATCTACGGAATCCACTTCGAGCCGGAGCCGCGTAGTGGTAACGGCATCAAAGGAAGTACGGTTGTATTGATTGTTGTTCAACCCAAGACCGACCGGGTGCTGAACGGGAAGAAATGCGGAACCGTTCCAAAAGCTGATTCGGTAGGCCTGGGGAAGTTTCACCAAATTGTCGTAATTGTACAGGAACAGTTGAATTTCATCAACGGTTACGGGTGTTACCCATTCGTACTGATACCATTGGTTGGAAAGACGGCTCATACGCCTGCCCGGTCCCTGCTGGGCACTGGGGTTGGTCATCTGACCCATCCTGAGGCGCAGTTGTTCGGATACGACAGCCGGCGTTTGCCCGTCGTTCAGCGTGGTCGCATTAGCGCCATAGCCCCCGCCTGAACTGGAAACGGTAGCCAAGATGGCTACATTTTTTTTAGCATCGGAGGGTGCAGCGAGCACGGAGGTTAGGCAAGCCGTCATCAAAACGGCCATCGTCAACAGGTGTTTTTTCATGGTTGGTTCCTTTCGGTAATGAGTTCAAAAATCCACAGCAAGTTTACGGCGAATCACGGACTTTTGCAATATACCTAGTCACAATAAAGAGTTTTCATGTATTATTCCTAAATTTGGACGTAAGGAAAATTAAACACCTCAACAACTCACATATATGACAAGGAGAGCAACAATCAAGTATCTGTTTGATACATGGAAACAGCTTCAACCGCTTAAAAAAGAAGATCAAAAAAGACTTGATCAGAAATTTATGCTCGATTTTAACTATAACTCCAATAGGCTGGAAGGAAATACCTTGACATACGGTCAGACCAAATTGCTACTCATTTTTGACCAAACTGAAGGTACAGCACCTATGCGCGATTATCAGGAGATGAAAGCGCATAATGTTGGACTTCAGGCAATGAAAAGAGAAGCCGAAGATCGGGAACGTCCTTTAACGGAGAATTTTATTCGAACGCTGAATCAAATCATACAGGTCGAAAATTATAAAAAAATTAGCCAAGATGGAATCTCCAGTTACGAAATTCATGTTGGTGTTTACAAAACACGTCCCAATTCAGTCATTACAGTTACTGGTGAAGAGTTCCAATATGCTTCTCCCGAAGAAACTCCAGCCCAGATGAAAGAGTTGGTAGAATGGTATATAGAAGAGGAAAAAAAAGAGGATTGTGATCCTATTGAATTAGCGGCTCTGTTTCACTATCGATACATTCGAATACATCCATTCGAGGATGGAAATGGACGAGTTGCAAGATTAATGATTAATTATATTTTACACAGACAGGGGTTCCCAATGATCGTTATTCCTGACAAAGACAAAACCCGTTACCTTCAATTGCTCCACCAGTGTGATTTAAATACTGGATTAACACCCTCTGATGGAGCAAATGCAAAGGCTGAAGACATTCAACCGTTCACCGAATACCTGATTGAGTTGGTAGAACATGCCCTTGACTTGGCAATTCGCGCCGGACGAGGAGAAAGCATTGATGAACCCGACGACTTCGCAAAACGCATCAAACTGATTGACAAACAACTAAAAGAAAAAGCTATTATACAAAAAAGAAATTCAGAGCAAATCTGGAATATTCTAGCGTATTTTTATTTCCCCTTGGAAGAAGCATTGAATGAAAAGGTAAAGGATGCGTCCGTTTTATTCTCTCAAAGTATGCATTCTAACTTGATTTCAAAACACCCGGATATCCGAAAAGACGAATGCCTACACCTGAATTTCATTGATCGAAGCGGAAATAATTCCCAAATCAGCGAATTTGTCAATGCCGCACAATCCATGTGGTACACCGTTGAATTCATTAGCCCAAAAGAAATTATGTCAACTACTTTTCTGGAAATAAAACAGACATTTGATATCCAATTCAAGGAAGATTACTATCAGGTTTCACTGATTGATAAACAATTCTCATACGGCTATTTTCCGTCTGAGAAAGACAAAGAGTCCGTTGTTAAAAAATTCGCCGATGAATTGATTGAAAAGATTGAAGCACTGATTTGAATACCTAAAATATGCCTCCAAAACACATTAAAACCGTCCGACAGATCATCTTTTACCAATACGCCAAGATTATCTCAGCCTCTTCCGGATTCGGAAAAGAAAATTACGGCATGATTATGTCGAAAGTAAAGCAACTTGAAACCGGCACCATTCATTGGTCAAGTGCAGTCAGGGAATGGTTGAAGGAAAAAGAGACCGATCATGCCTGCATCTACTGCGGCAGTGAGGAAAACCTGACGGTCGACCACATCTTACCCAGATCGCGCGGAGGCGAAGATGTACCCGAAAACGTGGTGATGGCCTGCAAACATTGCAATTCATCGAAAGGTGGCAAGCGATTGTATGAATGGCGCGGCTTGGAGGCAAAAGATTCTTTTCACCGCATCGCCGAAGGTAAATACCTGAAATACCTGTATTCCCTGCATGAAAAACGAGGAACGCTCGATGTAGACAACGTGCAGACACTGTGCGCAGACTGTAACATGCAAGCGTGTTGTGAGAAATCCAATTCCGTGGAAAAACTGTCCGTATACTGTATCGAAGGTTGTTTTCACAAAGAGGAGCTCCACTAAGACGAGTAGATTTCTTTTGTATCTTTGGAGAGCAAAATCAATACCACGTATGAAAAAGAGCCTGTTTATTTCCTGTTTCGCCGTCCTGACACTGAGCGTACACGCACAAACCATGACCTGGGTGAGCAGCACCGAAAGCGAGACCTGGAAGCAATCGACCGTCAAATTGCAACGGAAAGCCTTGGTCACGCCCAGTCTGGAGGTCAAGGGCACAGAATCCATTGTTACGTTCAAAGCTTGGGGTACCTGCTTCAATGAATTGGGATGGGACGCGCTGAACCTGTTGCCGGAAGAAAAAAAGGAAGCCGTTCTTAAGGGACTCTTTTCAACCGACGGAGACTTGCGTTTTTCCATGGGGCGCATCCCCATGAACGCCAATGACTATGCCCGCGACTGGTACAGCTGCGACGAGGTGGATGGCGATTTTCAGCTTGCGTACTTCAACATCGACAGAGACAAGACAACCCTGATTCCCTTCATCAAGTCGGCGCTGAAGCAAAACCCCGGCATGACGTTCTGGATATCACCATGGTCGCCTCCTTCTTGGATGAAAATCAACCATTACTATTCGGTGGTGAGCAACGCCCAATACAACAAACTACCCAAGGCCTCCGACATCGCCCTGTTTGAAGGCGGCACAAAGAAAGACGAATCGGTTTATCCCAAACAGTTGGCCGTCAACGATTATTTCATCCAAGATCCGCGTTACCTAAAAACGTACGCCAACTACTTCTGCAAGTTCATTTCCGCGTACAAGGAACAAGGCATCAGCATCACCAAGGCCATGTTCCAGAACGAGCCGTTCAGCTACACGGCTTATCCTGGTTGCGCGTGGACACCGGAAGGCATCATCCGCTTCAACACGGAATACCTGGCTCCTGCCTTGAAAAAACAACATCCGGACGTTGACCTCTATTTCGGCACCCTGAACACAAACCGCTTCGATTTTGTCGACCAGGTCTTGTCGAATGCACAGATGGCTCAGGTCGTGAAAGGGGTCACCTTTCAATGGGAAGGCGGACAAATCCTGTCGCGCATTCGAGCCAAATACCCGCAGCTGAAATTCATGCAAAGCGAAAGTGAGTGCGGATGGGGATCGTTCGACTGGAAATCAGCCGAACACACCTTCGGCTTGATGAACCACTACCTGGGCAATGGCTGCGAGGAATACATTTTCTGGAATTGCATCCTGTCCGATAATGGAACGAGCAGTTGGGGCTGGAAACAAAACGCACTGATTCGCGTCGATTCCAAAACCAAAACAGCCACCCTCACGCCCGAATACTTCGCCGCAAAGCACTACAGCCACTTCCTGACTCCGGGTTCCCACATTTTGGCCTACAGGGGTGAACAAACCGACCAACTGCCCATTCTGGTGGCACAAACTCCTCTTGGAAACTACGTGGTGATAGCCGGAAACTTTTCCGAAAAGCAACGGACGATGACGGTGAAACTTGCGAACAACTACCTGAACGCTACCCTGCAGCCACACTCGATGAACACCTTTCAGCTGCAGAAGTAATCTCCCTTTGGTGGGAAATGCGGTACTTAATTATACGTGTACATGTAAGGTTGTGGTCGGATTTTTATTTCCGCGTAAGCTGCAGTACTCCCTTGATGAACGCTAACGGATGAACGGGATTGCCGGCAATGTAGAGATCCACGGGGTGTGTATCCAGAAAACGCCTGTTCAGGGCCGGACTGTCGGCAAAAATACCTCCACTGATGGCATCGGTGCCTGCTAGAATCAGCACCTTGGGATCGGGGATGGCATCCCAGCACCGGTCGAGTGCTTCAGCCATATTGGCCGTAATCGGGCCAGTTATGACCAGACCATCGGCGTGACGAGGCGAGGCCACGAAGTCAATTCCAAAGCGAGTCATATCAAACTGTACGTTGTTGGTGGCATTGAGCTCCAGTTCACAGCTATTGTCACCTCCGGCAGATACTTGCCGCAGCTTGAGGGAATGACCAAAACAGCGATGAATGTCCGCACGCACCCGTTGCTGATCGACCATGATGGGTTTATCCTTTCCTTCCGTTATGATTAAACGGGAGCGGTCGTTGGTGGCCAGATTGCTATCCTTGGTAAACGAAATCTTTTCCGGAAAGCACACCGCACATTCACCGCAAAACGTACACTTTCCCAAGTCGATGCTAACGGGCGACGCAGCAATGGCTCCTGTGGGACACAACTCAACCAATCGCTGTTCATCCACGGCAAGATGGGTAATCACAGGCCTACCATGAAAAATACCGGCAGGCACTGCATTTATGATATCAGGAATGTATTGCCGGCCTTGATGGAGAAGAATGCGCAGATTGCTGTTCATGATTCGTCTGAATTTACAGGTCATGTCCGCTGTAGGACAAATTAAAACTCTTGTTGCAAATGGGAAAGTCGGAAATCTCGTTGTTCCTGACAGCCAGGGCCAAGGCCATCCAGTTGTGGTTCGAGGGGTCCTTGATGGTGTAGGCGGCCAGATTTCCAGTTGAATCGGTCAGGGCCACATGACAGATCTCACCCCGCCAACCTTCCACCAGTGAAAGTACGAAAAGCGACGCACCCGGATTCAGGGGCACATCCGCATAAATTGGCGTAGGCGGCACCTCCTGCATGAGTTGCCGTAAATAACCGATGGATTGCCGGATTTCCTCCCGACGGATGCGCACCCTGGCGTACACATCGCCATGATGTTTGATGATGGGCTCGTGTTTGATCACCGAACCATACAAGTTGCAAGGGTGCGACGCCCGGATGTCCCTGTTCAATCCGCTCATGCGGGCTGCCATACCAACCGTTCCTATTTCCAACACTTGTTCGTAGGTTACCACCCCTGTCTTCTCCATGCGGGACAAGGCGCTGGGCAGTGCAAAAAATACCTGTGTCATTTCCTCAAAATCGGCCTCGTAAGCTTCCAGCAGCTGCAATAAACGCCCTGCAAGCACCTCTGTAAACGGGTAGTTGCTTTTTCCGGCACGAATGAGCCCCTTGGCCAATCGGTTGCCGCACCATTCCTGAAAAAAATTGACAAGGGGTGTCCGCAGGCGACCGTACACCGCATTGCCCAGTTGATAGCCCATATCGGCGCACATCGCGGCCATATCGCCCGTATGGATGGCCATCCGTTCCAGTTCCAACGCCACCGTACGGGCATACTGCAACGAAGTATCCGTTTCGTACCCGCACAGGCTTTCCCACAGGTTGACAAAAGCCGTTGTATGCCCCACAGTCGTATCGCCGGCACAATTCTCGGCAAGCGTGGTGCGTTCGAGCAGCTTCTTTTTTGCCACCATAAGCGATTCAATACCGCGGTGCTGATAGCCCAGTTGAATCTCCAGGTGCATGATTTGCTCGCCGTTGCAGATGAAACGGAAATGCCCCGGTTCAATAATACCTGCGTGGATAGGTCCGACTCCCACCTCGTGCAGTTCTTCGCTTTCCGAATGTAAAAACGGATACTCAGCCATCATCGAGGTTTGGTCGGCACGATCGAAGGCATAGCGAAAGGGTTTCAACCAGGGGTGATCGGTGTAGCGTACCCCAAACTGCTCGTGAAGTTGCCGCTCAAACGGTTCAAAATTGGCATGGGTGGCGGTCAGTGAGGGTCGTTCAACGGAGGGATCCACCAAGGAGGAGGATACCTGAATTTCGTGGGTGGCATCATCGGCTATACAGCAGAAAAGGCGTACACCGTCTGCCTGGGCAACGCCGAAGTAGTGCACGCAATGCCGTTCCGGTTGGTCAAGCAGTGCCAGATTGTCCAATCGGAAGGCTTCATAGTCCAAGCAGGGAATCCGACTGAGTGCCAGCGCTTGATTGTTATGTATAGTAGTAGCGTTCATTTCCCATTAGTGAATAAGTGTAACAGCTTCATGCATCAAGTTGACGAGAGCGACCGGTGGGTTGTACGCCAGGTAAACGGAACCAGCCAGCAGCAGGTATTGGGACAACGATTCCCAAGGGCTTATACGGGGGGGCTTAACCTCATTGACGGTTTCGGCAGGTCCAAACAACAGCTTGAAAATAGCCGAACCAAAGCCCCAAAGGATGGTGGTAAGCAGAATCAGTACGAAGAGAAGCAACAGCAGGTGGTGCCCAGCAAACAGCGATTGAAAGATCATAAATTCACTCACGAACAAACCGGAAGGTGGCAGTGCCGTGACCGAAAAGAAAGCCAGCAAAAACAACAAGGCACCTGTTTTGTTGTAGGCAAAATAGTTGCCCAGATCGTTGATGCTCTTGCTTTGGTACACCCAATACAGTTGATTGTACTGAAAAAACAGCGCGGGTTTTATAAGAGCGTGCAGGACAACGTGCAGAATGGCTGCATAAACACCCACTCCTCCGGCAGCCAGACCAATCGTAACCAGCCCCATGTGTTCAATACCCGAATAGGCAAACAGGCGCTTGATGTTTTTGACACGCGTCATGTAGACAGCCGCCACGAAAATCGACAGCACACCGGCAATAATCATCACCGTATTGGCCCAGCTTTGTAAGGGCGTACCGGAAAGGAGCGCGTAGGTACGATAAATGCCCACGAAACCCACGTTCATCAGAATGCTGGAAAAAAGGGCTCCGGCCGGAGCAGGCGCCTTATCTTTCGCATCGATACCGGCTGTGTACATGGGCAGCAGACCCATCTTGGCCGTAAAACCGGTAAAGATGAACAGGAACGAAAGCTTCAGCCAAAACGGGTTTAACAGGTGCCGGTTGGCATACAACGAGTCGTAGGTCATGCTTTCCAGGCCTGCCTGCTTCATGGACAGGCTGAGAAAAAGGATACCCACATAGATAAACGTGATGCTGATGGCGCAAATGAATACGTATTTCCACACGCCTTCCAATGCCTGAAGGTTGCGGTGGTGGTAAATCAACGTCGAGGCGCTCAGGGTGGTAATTTCAATAAAAATCCACGTCACGGCAGGCTGGTTCGACAGATAGGCCATACTGCAGGCTGTTATGAGCAACACCATGGCGCCGAAAAAGAAGCCGCGTGAATGGGGCGTTTCACCGGTATTATGCTGGGTCAGGTAGCGGTAACCGTGGTACAAGGCCGGTACAGCCACGCAACACAAGGTGAGCAACAGGATAAGACCCAGCGCATCTGTTTTGAAAAAGCCCAGTTCTATGGTGTTCAGCTGAAAGCACTGAAACACACCAAACCCCAGCAGCAACACCACAAAGAGTCCAACCAACACGTAGTTGATCCAAGTAGTGCGGTTGACAAACAAGGCGCAGGCAATCAATATGGCTCCAATCAGAAAAATAAGTATCATGGTCAGCTATCCTTCAGGTTGGTTAATACGTTTACATCCGGGTCTTTAATCACATCACCAATCTTGTTGAAAAAGATACCCAATATCAGCACGCTGGCAAAGATATCAAGCATGATGCCCAAATTGACGAGCATGGGCATTTCGTTGCCAACGGCCAGCGACAAGATAAAAACCCCGTTTTCAATAACGATGTAGCCAATGACGTGCGTGATGATTTTCTTACGCGAGATGATCAGGTACAATCCGGTGAAAATGGTCGATAACGCGACCACGAAAAAGGTCTTGTCGAGTTTTTCCTCCCCAATCTGTGCGGAAAGCACAAAGGCTCCCACAATAATCAGTGTGACAATAAGCAGTGACAGGAAATTGGGCAGGAAAGGCTCCGCTTCACGGGTTATCTTGTTCTTTTTGATGACGTGGTTCATAAACCAGGGTACCACGACGGCCTTGAAAACCAAGGTTTCCAACATAATCAGCAGCAGGTTTATTGTATTAATCTGATTCAGTGTTAGATACGTTGTTCCAAAAAGAATCACACCTTGCAGCACCAACACACGCAAGTAGGTAACCAGCCGGTTGGCGATGCTTAGGTAAAGCAACGACATGGCAAAAATGAGGAGTAATATATCGGTCATACGTGCATGCGTTTAACTGAATTTCCCTACCACCAGCATCGCCCCAAAAAAGAGCAGGATGGCAACCGAAGATAAAATAAAGATATACTGCGGATTGTGCGCCATCCGGAAGCGGGCGACAAACGATTCGATGAGGCCCACCACTATGCCAAACCCCAGTTGAACGGACAAAAATAGGGGTATGGAAAACCAAAGAGGCAACTCACCCATAAACAAATTGGCCAATATGGCGCCATACATGGCAAACTTCAGGTGTGTGGAATAGAGAATCACTCCCAAATCGAAGCCACTGTGGTCGAGAATCATGACTTCATGGACCATCGTCAGTTCCAGATGGGTTTTTGGATCATCGTAGGGCATTCGGCTGTTTTCAATCAAGGCGATCAGCACAAACACCACGGTTGCCAGCCCTCCCAGCAAGTAAGAGGTGTCCGATCCAAAGTGCAACAAGCTGAAAAAGCCGTGAAAAGAGGTTTGCCCTGTCATCAGGGCAAATGAGCCCATCAGAATGAAGAAAGCCGGTTCAACCAACATGGAATACAACGCTTCACGGCTGGCTCCCATACCCTCAAAGCTACTGCCTGTATCGAGGGCGGAAACGATCATCAGAAACTTACCCAAAGCCAACAGATAGGCAAAAAGTACAAAATCGCCCTCGAACGAAATCAAGCCGGGCTGATTCCCGAAAGGGATCATCACGATGGCCATAAGAACCGACGCCAGTGATACGACAGGTGCAATACGGAATAGGACACTGGTCGTTCGACTGTACACCGAACCCTTCTTCCATAGACGAAAAATATCCCACATCGGCTGAAACAAGCTAGGCCCCTTACGTCCGGAAGCCAAACTTTTGGTTCGAACCACAATGCCCATGAAGAAAAGGCTGGTCAATAGGATTAGGCACAAACTGATCATCTTATAACCGGTTCAAAAAGTTTAACAAACCACCCAGCTGCTCGAACAACAGTGGAACCAACATGATAAGCGCCACAAAAACGACCCCATACAATATGTACGCCTGAATGTTCCCGTTTTGCAGAAAGGCAAAACGATGTAGAAAGGCTCGGTAGAGTTCAAGGGGTCTGTCAATCAGCCATCGTTCAATTTTATCACGTGGATGCGTCACCTGACTCACGTTTTCTGGATACAGCCCACTCGGTTCTTTTTTATCCCGATCCACCAACAGTGCCGGTTCAGCCAGTTTTCTGAAGGTACGGATATAGGAAGAAGCCGTATACTGAATCTTGTTGGTTGCTCCCGTGTAGCCGCATCCCCAGGTCTCGCTTTCCCTGACCTCACGGTGTCGTGTTGCGTAGTAACGCACACCCAACAGCAGGAGCACCAACCCAATAAAGCCCATTGAATACCACCCGATGGAGGTCAGGGTATCGATCAGGGGTGACACCAGCAAGCGGGTATTACCGATACCCTGCGGTTGAAAAAGCTGAACTGATTGCACCAAGGGATTGGTCAACAGGAAAGGCATGACCCCGATGCCTAAAATGGTTGCTGCAATAGCATACAAGGGTATCACACTCAAGGGAGTCTCCGGCATCCATTCGGCGTCCAGTTTTTCCCTTGACGTTCCCAAAAAGATGATGCCAAACGCTTTGGTGAAACAGATCAACGCCAGACCACCAATGAGCACCAGTGCAACAATGGCAAACAGGATAAAAAGTGAGGCCAAAAAACCGTTGGATTGCAAGCCGTTGAAAAGGCCTACATAAATGAAGAACTCTGAAACAAAGCCATTGAAGGGAGGTAATCCGCAGATGGCTAATGCGCCGATCAAAAACAGCCAGGCAGTGTGGGGCATCCGTTTGATTAACCCGCCCATGCGTTCGATATCCATGGTGTGTCGCAACCGATACACGTTACCTGCCCCGTAAAAGAGCAGCGACTTAAATAAGGAGTGATTGGTCGTATGAAGCAGGGCACCACCAAAACCACAAATGGTCAGCATGGGATTTCCATAGCCCATTCCCAAACAACCCAGTCCAATTCCCATGCCAATGATGCCAATGTTCTCAATGCTGTGGTAGGCCAGCAGTTTCTTAAGATTGTGTTGGATAATGGCCAACATGACGCCATACACGCCGGTAACAATGGAAACCGTGACCAACAAATAGCCCAGTGTCACCCTATCGGTCTTTATGAGTAAAAGCATACGAAGTAGTCCGTAAATACCAATTTTAATAATGACGCCCGACATGACACCGGACACATGGGCTGGTGCTGCGGGGTGTGCCAAGGGCAGCCAGGTATGGAAAGGCACAAATCCGGCTTTGATGGCAAATCCCACGAAAAAACACAGGAAGAGCCCAAGTCCTGATAAGGCAGCTTCAGACGTAGAAAAGGCGGTGATGGCCGAAAAATCGAACGAACCCGTTTTGATTTTCACCCACATGACACCCAGGGTAAGAAACAACACGGAAATGTGCGACTGAATCAGGTAGTTGATACCGGCCTTCAGCGTTTCTTTCTTTTGGTGCTCAAAAATGACAATCACAAAAGAACAAAGGGCCATGATTTCCCAAACAACGAGAAAAACAAACCCGTTTTGCACCACACACACGTCAATCAGAGCTGTTAAGGCCGTTAAAAAGGCAGCATAGTGAAGGGCCAGGTCGGTACTTCTTTCCCTGTATTTTTTCAGGTATTCAAAGCCGTACCAGCCACCGGTGAGAAAGGTAAAGCAGATGGTAAGGATAAACCACGCGGATAGGGCGTCAACACGAACGTGTACCGGCCCTGAAATGGATGAACCCGGGTAAGAAAAATCAACAGCTCCCTTGGTAAATACACCGATAGCCACCGTCATTCCAAGTATGACGACAGCCGTCAACGCACCTAAAAAAAGGACTCCACGTCCTCTTGTTTTCAGGAAAGGGTATGCAAGCAAGGTTGCAAGGGTCAGCAAATTGATCAGCACGATCAACGCGTGTATCATGTATCAAAAAGTTCGGTCTCTGCAAATGTAAGAGAAAAAAGAACACGAGTTGCATCTTTCATAGTTTCAGTTTATCTTTGAGACGTTACTTTAGTAAACAAAATCTAACACCAAACACCCCATCACATGGAAAGTCAGAAAGTAGATATGTACCTCATGACCAACTCGAAGTTCTTTGAGAGTTACCAACTTCCCATGATTCGCGAACGGTTGTTGCAGCTGGATGATGACAGATGGCCGCAATTACAAATGCTGCAATTAAAAGATCCCACCATCTTCCTGATTGTGTCCTTGTTGGGTGGGACGCTCGGCATCGACCGTTTCATGTTGGGTGACACGGGCCTGGGTATTGTCAAGCTGATCACCTGTGGCGGTTGCGGCATCTGGACCATCATCGATTGGTTTCTCATCATGCCGGCAACCAAAGAGCGCAACCTGATGACATTCCAGCAATACATTTATTGATGGCCTTCTCTCGCAGACAGATTGATCGCGTGGCGTTCGTCGCCTGCCTGTGTGGATGGGGATGGATAGCCCTCACGTTGAATGGAGTAACCGCCAACCTACCCTTTTCTGTTTGCCCCATCAAACTGTTGTTTGGGGTTCCCTGTCCGGCCTGCGGTTCAACCCACGCTGTCATACACATCGTTGAAGGCCATTTTAGGGAAGCCTTTCGGTGCAATCCCCTTGGATTTATCTTGGCCGCCGGATTAATCGTAGTTCCGGCTTGGGTGGTGATTGATTACCTGCGTCGTCGCACCACTTTTCGCTTGTTTTACAGTCGGTTCGAAGGCTGGTTTTCCCAAAAAAAAGTAGCCCTTCCGGCCATCGTCTTGATTGTGGCCAACTGGGTTTGGAATATCCTAAAATACTGACAGCATGAACAACCCAACGCACCGCTTTGATCAAATCAATGAGTCCGATAGGGAGAAAGCATCCAATAGCTACCTCATGTCAGTGATTTTCATCACATTTGCCCTGCCCCTACCCATTGTGAACCTCATTGCCACGTTTGTATTCGGTGTTGCCAATAGAAGATCGTCTAATTTTGTCAAGTGGCATTGCACGCAGGCCTTGCTCTCGCAGTTCTCCCTGTTTGTCATCAACTCGGTTGCCTTTGCCTGGACGGTATTGCTCCTTTTTCACGTTTTCACCATCAGTAACGGGTTCATCGGTTACGTGCTGACCATCATCGCGTTCAATATCTGGGAGTTTCTGGCTACTGTAATTGCCGCCATCCAAACCCGAAAAGGGGTACATTATCGGTGGTTTTTCTACGGTGACTTGACAGACGCTTTACAAAAGCCAACACCATGAAAAAAATCGGGATAAAAGGGCTCTTGTTGGTTGCCCTGTTTCTGGGCGTCTGGTTTGGATTTAGTCAAATCAACTGGATGAAGGCGTTCCGGGTGGAGCAGGTTGGCAGTAAGGTTTCAAAAGAACTGGGAGACCTCTACTGGAAGTATTTCAAAGGCCAGGACGAGGAAGTGTGCGACTCAACCGTGGTACAACACGTGGACAGTCTACTGAACCGAATCTGTACGGCCAACGGCATTGACACCGCAACCATTAAACTGCATATCCTGTCAGACAGCGCTATTAACGCCTTTTCTCTGCCCGACGGTCACTTGGTCATCTACACAGGTCTGCTGAACGTTACCCGCTCGGACGCTCAACTCTGCGGGGTACTGTGCCACGAAATTGCGCACCTGGAAAAAGGCCACGCGATGAAAAAGCTCATCAAGGAAATCGGGCTGGCATCGCTGTTGTCCAATGCAACGGGAGGAAACGGCGATTTTATGATCAAATCAATCCGGACACTCACATCAACCGCTTACGATAGAAACCTGGAACGAAAAGCCGATGCGCAGGCCGTCCAATACATGACCAAGGCCGGAATAGACCCGGATGGACTGGCCCAGCTCCTGGAACAACTCGATCAACTTCAAGCTTCCGGCATACAGATACCCACCTGGATTAGCACCCATCCGGACAATGCAGAACGGATTGGAGCCATCCGGACCTTAGCCAAAAAGCGGACCTGACATCACATCCATTCAACAACACAACTCCAATTTTAATTTTACTGAATCAACCCATAAACCCATGAAATCGTTCACATCCATTCGTCTTTGCCTTCTTTTTGCCTTCGTTATCCTTTTCACCAGTGCCCAATCGGTCGACAAACAAAACCTGAAAGGGCTCACCTTCTGCAACCCCTTGAATCTGGACTACCGTTTCCATACCTCGGGCAGCAGTTACCGGGAAGCCGCCGACCCCATGGTCGTGCTGTATAAAGACAATTATTATATATTCGCCTCCCACTCGGGTGGCTACTGGTACTCTCCCGATTTCGCGAACTGGACGTTTGTGACACCTACCGGCATTGATATTGAAAAATACGCACCCTCTGTCTGGGTGATGGGCAATACAATGTACTACACGTCTTCGGAAGGGGGCGCCATCTACAAAACCGGCGACCCTCAAAAAGGGGTCTGGGAATACATCAGCCAGCCGCATGTATGGCAAGATCCCTGGGTCTTCGCCGACACCGACGGCAAGGTATATTGTTACCACAATTGTTCGGAAAACGGTACCATCGACTGTGTACAACTCGATCCCAACAACAAATTTGCCGTCATCGGAGAGGAAATCAAGTGTTTTACAAGCAAGCCTGAAGTAAACGGTTTCGAAGTGAACGGCGACAACAACGAAAAAGGGCTGCCTTGGACGGAAGGTTCCGCCATGTTCAAACACAACGGCCTGTATTACCTCACCTACGCCACTCCTGGAACCGAACGCCGCAGCTATTGCGACGGGTACTACGTATCCAAATCGCCAACGGGCCCGTTCACTTTTGGAAAGAACAGTCCGGCCACCCACCGTACGCTGGGCTTCGTGACCGGCATCGGACACGGCGGTCTGTTTTACGACAAGGCCGGCAACATCTGGACCATCGACTGCGTGAACCTGTCCGTCAAGCACATGTTTCAACGCCGCCTGGCCATTTTTCCCATGGAAATCGACAAGGACGGGTACTTGCACGCCGCCACAACCTTTGGCGACTATCCCCAGTATTTGCCCGGCGTGAAGAAAAACCCGGCGTTGGACAACCTTGCCGGGTGGAACCTGCTTTCGAGGGCAAAAAAGACGACGGCTTCCTCTACGGAAGGCACAAACCTTACTTCCAACGCTGTTGACGAAGACATGCGTACCAACTGGAGCGCAACTTCAGGACAAACGGGAGAATGGTTTACCATCGACCTAGGGGAAACCGGTACAATCAATGCCATTCAACCCAACTTCTACGAATCGGGCACCAACTACACGGGTGGCAGAAAGACAGCGTTCACAACACGCTACATCATCGAACACTCGAACGATGGTATCAAATGGACGCTGACATACGACAACAGCACGTCAACCAAAGACGAACCGCACGACTACATTGAACTCGACAAACCCATCAAGGCCAGGTTCATCCGCATCACCAACAAGGGTGAAGTTCCGGGCGGCGGCAAATTCTCATTATGCGATTTCAGAATCTTCGGCATGGGCAACGGCAAGGCTCCCAATGCGGTTACAACCGCCACCGTCAAACGGCTTGAAGACCAACGCTACGCCGACGTGAGCTGGACGAAGATTAAAGGAGCCGATGGCTACAACATTATGTATGGCATTGCTCCTGACAAGTTGTACAACCAATATCAGGTGATGGATGCTACCTCGTTTCCCATTCGAAGCCTGGTGGTGGGGCTGCCCTACTATTTCAGGGTAGATGCCTACAACGCCAACGGCGTAACCAAAGGCACCCAAGTCATCAAGCAATAAACCTCACTGCCGCCGGTAGGACAACCCTGCCGGCGGAATGGAAACAGGTTATTGGTACTGGATATAAATGGGGTGTGGCTTCAGTTTCATGATTTCTTCAGGCGTCAACATCCGGTTTGGCGCCTTTTTCAGGTCATTCTTGTAGAACAGCTTGAAGCCGGTGAACTGCACCGGTTCGCGGTAGATGTAGCTCTTGTAGGTGTCGAATTTCAAGGTTGGCTCACCCCATCCGTCCATGTTCATCACAATCTGCACTTCCCGGTGCAAATGAATGTTCTTGTAGTTCTTGATCATACCTTGGGTAAAGCGGTGAACAATCAGGATTTTCGGGGGCAGGTTGTTCGCACGCACAATCTTGGCTAGGTAGTCCGAACAGAAATTGATGTCGGATGCATCCATGTATCCAATCTTTTTACCGGGTGCTTGTCCTTCCTTCATGGAAAATTCCGGATCGATGCCCAAATGTACCTTTGGCATTTTTAGGTACTTTTCCAAGCGGGGCACTTCGTTCATCACGGTGCTTTTTCCCACCTGAATATCCAAGAATACGATGGCATTGCCCATGGCCGCAATGTTGAGGGCTGAGTCTATCTGACGATCCGGCATGCGCTGGCAGTAAAAACCATCCTTTTGAGGACTTCCTTGTGCCACTGTAGCAATATAGTGAATAGCCGGTTGCACCGGGGTTGTAGGGTCGACTAGCTCCCACTTGTGCATTTCCGATTTCAACATTCGCCACAGTTCTTTAGGAGGATATTCACCCAATACGCCCATGCGCTTTGAATACATATTGCCGTAAAAGGCCACAATGCGCTTGAACGGCAAGATAGCACCATCAAGGGGAAAAGGGGTGTGCTTAACCGGCCAGCGTCCGGTGGTGTCACCATTGGCCAGGGCTTCCACTTTCTTTCGGTAAGCAGCCGTGTCAATATCAGTAACCGTCGCCTCTTCGTTATCGGCCTCATCGAGAGACTTGTTTTTCTCCGTTTTGGTTTTGTGTTTGCCGGATTCGTCCTTGGCGTTGCAACTTAATAGGGTAAGAGCCACCGCCACAATCAGGACGGCAAGCAGTTTGTGGAGCAGGGTATTCACGCGATACACAGGTGTTTAGTGGTTTTCAATTTAATTTGAACGCTTTCCGCATGGAAGAAAGCAATCGCTGAGGCGAGCTTTCTGGTACGATTATGCGCCGGACTGTTTGTAGCGGCAAAAGGGTGTCGCGTTTGGAGAATAGGGTGAACGATAATTTAAAGTATTTACTCAACTGTTTCGCTGCCTCGTGGTTGTATACGCCGTTGGGGTAAGCAAAATAATCGACGGATTGTCCGATAATCGATGTGAGGCGTTGTTTGGGATCGGCAATCTCCTTGCGCCAATCGGTGCTGTCTTTGAAGCGGATCACCATCGTGTGATCCCACGTATGTAAGCCTACCACATGCCCAGCCTTAGCCAATCCGGCAATCTCGTCGGTGGTCATGTAATTCTTCTTGCCGTACGTGATGGTCATGATGAAAAAGACGCCCCTGAACCCGTATTTTTCCAACAGCGGAGCGGCAATTTTCGCATGCTCAATCCTCGAATCGTCAAACGTAATCATAACAGGCTTTTCGGGTAGGGCTTTGTTATAAACCAGGTATTCGTACAATTGATTGGGGGTAATGGAGTGATAACCACTGTCAGAAAGCGCCTTGATCTGCGCAGCGAAAGTAGCCGGCGTGACCGAATAGTCACCCTTTTCGGTTGGAGAAATGTGGTGATAGCAGAGAATGGGGACTTCGGGTTTCGACAGAATCTTGGAAGGTCCGTTTTTGCCGGCCTCAGCGGTAGCCGCAGTTACAGCTTGTACGCCATTGCTCGTATCGGATTGCTCCGTCGAACGAGAAGGGTTTTTATCGGTTTGCCGGCATCCGGTAACCAGCATCGATAAGAATGCGATACATACTAGACAGCGAACTGAGTTCGATGCCATATTGAAACCTCTATTAAACCTATTGGATTGTTTTTTCATCGTGTCGCCAGATTTTGTCGTTGTTTGATTGATTGATAAATCGTTTCCTGAATGTTTGTCCGAATATTTAAACGAGCCAGTTTGTTTACCCCGTCTGAGGGGAACGTGCGGTTGCTGAGAAACACATAGATTAGGCGATTGGTCGGATCTACCCAGCAACAAGTACCCGTATATCCTGTATGACCATAAACTGAGGCAGGAGCCGAGGCACAACACGGACTATTTGCGGGATTCGTGGTCACCGGCTTGTCGAACCCCAACCCCCTTCTTCCACTTTTAGAGGTGGTCGTCGTAAATAAATGACAGGTCTCGGCGCTCAAGTACCTGCGCCCATTTAGTTCGCCACCATTCAGCAGCATTTGGTAGACCGTCGCCACATCCTTGGCCGTTGAGAACAAGCCAGCATTTCCGGAAACGCCACCCAGTAAGGCGGCATCAGGATCGTGCACAAATCCCTGTATCAGGCTCTTCCTCAGATTGTCCTTAATCAATGTTGGAGCAATTTCTTCCTTCTTGTGCTTTTTCAAAGGAAGAAAAGCCGTTGTTTTCAATCCCATGGGTTGATAAAACAGGCTGTCAAGGTATTTATCCATGGGGCAATGACTGACAGCCTCCACGACCTCTTTGAGTACGATAAAATTCAGGCAACTGTACAGGTATTTTTTGCTATTCAGCCGCATGCCGGCCAGTTGAGACATTGCAGCATCATGTATGTCAACGCGCAGGTATAAACTATCTGCTGCCTGCAACGTATACTCTTTGGTAGGTACAGGTGAAAACATGCGGTGTATCGGATCGTTCAGATTCAACAACTGGCTGGCATTTAGCGAGGCCGGTAACCCGGATTCGTGCACCAACAACTCATAAAGAGTGATGTTTGACTTGTCGGTACCCAGCAGAAAAGGTAGGTATCGGGATACCGAGTCGGTCAACCGAATCGCCCCTTCGTCGTACAGCTTCATGACAGCAAGCAACGTGCCAGTCGTTTTCGTCAACGAGGCCAAATCATACAAGGTTGTCGACGTCACCGGTTGTTTTTTCTCGTAGGTGTAATAGCCGAAACACGAGTCGTACACAACTTCACCCTCTTTCATGACCAACACCTGACAACCGGGGAAAGCCTTGGCATCCATGCCCTGCTTGACGATATCACTGATTCGAGCAAGCACCTTGGAATCGATTTGGGATTCGTTGGAGACCGAATGAGTAGTAACGGCGCCAATTCCAATGAGTGCCGAAAAAATCAGAAACAAACTAATCAGTTGAATTCTACGCATGTATGATTTTCGCCGCAACATCGTTGCAACTGCCTAAAAGTACGGCTTTTTTCACAAATTTCACCCAAATTTCGGATGGTGTGTAACATTTCGGTGCAGTTAACGTCTTTTACAGTAAAATCCAACACTGCCATGAAAAAACTAGCCCTATCCTCGCTGCTACTCCTCCTACTGATTTCGTGTTCCGTAAACGAAGATGAGCCGGATACCTATTGGAAGGTTGTGAACATTTCCGTCAATGCCAACGACTGGATACGCTACACCGACAATAATGGGCTCAATCCGTATTATGCTTGCGAGATACCTATGCCCGAAATATCATCCTATGTATACAGCAGTGGGGTTGTTCAAGCTTATTACGTCGAGGAAAGCCCCTCACGCTTTCAAGAAAGCTTACCCTATGTCAGACACTACGAGAACAACACGAACATATGGACCACCACCATCGATTGTGCCTATAGCGCAGGAGCCATGACCTTTTACGTAACCCATTCCGACTTTGCCAACGTACCACCCGCAGCCATGACATTCCGAGTGGTTCTTATGTGGTAAGCAGTATCCTGATTCCATTGTATCTTCTTCGGGTGCACAAGCACTCAAGCTGAATAATGCAACACCAGCAATCAGCTTAGTTTTAACCATGGAAATATTCATGGTCGTTTAACCTATAGTTAATGTAAAGGAATATTTTTTCCTATTACCTAGGAATATTTTTTATCATTACCTTAGTTCCCGCATTTCAAACACCTTTCATCGAACTACTTGAACATCCAATAAACACACACATCATGAAAAAAAAGCGGATTTTTCTCGCGCTCACAGTCCTGCTGCTGGGCGGCATGACCTGTCTGGCACAAGGTGTTTACACCCCGGCGCCGGAAGGATACGACGTGGCACGTCCCGGTACAGCCAAAGGGAAGATTGACACCATCACGTATGCCTCAAAATCCGTTGGAAGCAATCGGAAGGCATTGGTTTACACGCCTCCCGGATACGACAAGAACAAGAAATACCCGGTTTTATACCTGCTGCACGGCATAGGCGGCGACCATTTGGAATGGTTCAACGGTGGAAAGCCAAACGTGATACTCGACAACTTGTACGCTGATAAAAAGGCTGAGCCCATGATCATTGTCATGCCGAACGGTAGGGCTCAGAAAGACGACAGGGCTGGGGGAAATGCCATGGGTGGCTTTCAAGCATTTGCCGCTTTTGAACAAGACCTCCTTAACGATCTGATTCCCTATATGGAAAAGAATTTCCCGGTGAAAACCGACCGTGAAGGCCGTGCCATTGCTGGTCTTTCCATGGGTGGCGGCCAGTCGTTGAACTTCGGTCTGGGCAATTTGGACAAGTTTGCCTGGATAGGTGGTTTCTCTTCCGCTCCCAACACCAAACCGGCGAAGGAAGCCCTTCCCGACCCCGCCAAGGGTAAGCAGTTGATAAAACTGCTGTGGATTTCTTGCGGTGACAATGACAATCTGATCACCAACAGCAAACAGATGCACGACTATATGATAGCCAACCAGATACCCCACATTTACCGTATCATACCCGGTGGCATTCACGATTTCAGAGTCTGGAAACCCAGTCTGTACTGGTTTGCCCAATTACTTTTCAAGCCTGTCACACAAGCACAGATTGACGCCTACACCGTTGAAGGCGAATATAAGGGTGCTGCCAATGCAGGGCCCGGTGTCGGAAACAGACGTCCCGGGAATGCTCAAGGCGCACCCGGCCAGCAAACCCCGGGTCAAGCAGCACCGGCTCAGCAAGCTCCTGCCCCGCAAGCACCCAGCCCGGTTGCCAATGCACCGCGCACGCAAACCCCTCTTCTCGGTGTAGCCGCTTCCACCAACATCCCGAACGCTCAGTACCCACGTCTTTTATCCGACAACCGGGTTATTTTCCGCGTTAACGCCCGCGATGCCCAAAAGGTGCAAATCGATCTGGGAAAGAAATACGACATGGTGAAGAACGAACAGGGCCAGTGGGAAGTGACCACCGACCCCATCGCCGTTGGATTTCACTACTACTCCGTTGTTATTGACGGCGTGACCGTGTGCGACCCCTCAAGCCAAACTTTCTACGGCATGAGCCGTATGGCCAGCGGCATAGAAATCCCAGAAAAAGGGGTAGATTACTACCTGACCAAACAAGTACCCCACGGCCAAATCAGACAGGTACGGTATTACTCCAACACCACCAAGGCATTCAGAAGGTGCTTTGTCTATACCCCTGCCGGTTACGACGAGAACCAAGCAAAAAAATACCCGGTTCTTTACTTGATCCACGGTGGTGGCGAAGACGAAACCGGATGGCCCAACCAAGGCAAGATGGACAACATCATGGACAACCTGACAGCAGAGGGCAAAGCTGTTCCGATGATTGTAGTCATGGACAGGGGTGACGCCGTCGACCCCAATCCCGCTCCTGCACCAGCTCCTGCCGCTACCGCACCTGGCGCTGCCGGAGCTGCCGGGGCAAGACCACGGGGCATGACCATGTCGTACACAACCTTGAACGATGTGTTCATCAAGGACCTCATTCCGATGATCGACAAAACCTTCCGCACCCTCCCTGACCGCGACCACCGCGCCATGACCGGTTTATCCATGGGAGGTTTCCAATCGTTCTACATCACCCTGAACAACTTTGATAAATTTGCCTGGATAGGCGGGTTCAGTGGTGGCGGTCAACTGCAGGGAGACGATTTTTCCAAACTGTACAACGGTGTGTGGGCAGACAAAAATGCCTTCAACAAAAAACTGAAACTCATGTACATAAGCACCGGACTCGAAGAATCGGCACAAATGCACGCCACCGTATTTAACTTCCACACGGAATTGGAAAAATACGGCATCAAGCACACGTATTTCGAATCAGAAGGCACCGCTCATGAATGGCTCACCTGGAGACGTTCCTTGAATCAGTTTGCCAGTATGTTGTTCAAATAAGCACCTACACAACCATGAAATCGAAAAACTTACTTATCGCCCTGGCAATCCTGTTTTCACTCCAAGCCAAGTCACAGGAAATCATTCCCTTGTATGCCGGTCCCATTCCCGGAGCGAAGGCTCAAGGACCTGAAGTAACCGAAACACCGGCCGGCTCTGGCATGTACCGGGTTGTCATCAAACCAACCCTCGAAATTTACCTACCTGAGAAAGACAAGGCCACAGGTGCCGCCGTGATTGTTTGTGCAGGTGGTGGATACAGTGTCATTGTTTACCAGGGAGAGGGCGTTTCGAACGCGAAAGAACTTGCCAAGAACGGTGTGGCCGCCTTTGTGCTGAAGTACCGCCTCCCGAGTGACGCCGCCATGTCCGACAAATCCATTGGCCCACTGCAGGATGCACAACAAGCCATCAAAGTAGTCAGGGAGCGTGCCGCCGAATGGGGTATCAACCCGAACAAGATTGGCATCATGGGCTTCTCAGCCGGTGGTCACTTGGCCTCAACGGCTGCTACCCATTACACCAAGTCGCTTATCGAGAACAGCAAGAATACCAGCCTGCGTCCTGATTTCCAAATCTTGGTCTATCCCGTTATCAGCATGCAGGATAACCTCACACACAAAGATTCGAGAAAGCAATTGCTTGGACAATCGCCTACCAAAGAGCTGGTCGACCTGTATTCCAACGAATTGCAAGTGGATGAAAACACGCCCAAAGCCTGGATTGCTCAGGCTGCCGACGACAACACCGTGGACGTAGACAACAGCATCGTCTATTTCGAAGCCCTGCGTCACAAAAAAGTACCGGTGGAAATGCACATTTTCCCCAAGGGTGGACATGGTTTTGTAGGCAGACAATATGACTGGATGAGCATTTTGCTGAAATGGATGCAAGTTTCACTGTAATGACCATTCACCTACACTTTTTTTTATACCGCGACTAATCCTTCTACTCCAAAAACTATCTTAGTAAGAATAACTAGTAACATTATATGCACAACTCACACCTTAACACCATGAAAAAGGCCAAGTCATGCCTGTTTCTGGTACTTGGCCTACTCATTGTAAGCTCGAGCTCCATGGACGCAAAAAAGAAGTCCGCGTATCACACCGGCAACTACCGCAACCTGCTCAAGGAAGCCGGTTACAAGCAAAAAGACATTGACAAGAAAGTAAACGACGTATATGCCGCTCTCTTCGAAAGCAAGGGCGACCACCAGATTTACTTCGAAGTGGGAGACTCAATGGGCTATGTTTCCGATGTAAAGAACCGTGACGCACGCACAGAAGGCCTTTCCTATGGCTTGATGGTTGCCGTCCAGCTTAACAAAAAGGACGTCTTCGACCGCATTTGGAGGTGGTCGAAAAAATACGCCCAGCATCAGGACGGTCCGAGCAAAGGCTATTTTGCTTGGTCCATCGAACCCAAATCGGGTCGGATGAATTCAAGCGGTTCAGCTTCCGACGGGGAATTGTATTTTGTTACGGCCTTGCTCTTTGCTTCCAATCGTTGGGGCAATGACACCGGCATCAACTACTACAAGGAAGCCCGCTTCATCCTCGACAACATGTGGGCCAAAGATGGTACAAATGGCATCATGCCCTTCATCAACATGGAGCATAAACAAATCAACTTCACCCCCGACCGTGGTGGCAATGGTTACACAGACCCATCTTACCACCTGCCCGCTTTCTTTGAAATCTGGGCCGAATACGCCAAAGACGGACACGAGCAATTCTACAGGGATTGTGCCGATTCATCCCGCGCTTACCTGCAACGCACCGTCGATCCCATCACCGGTTTGAATGCCGAACGCAGCCAGTACAGTGGGGCCCCGCAAGGAAGAAATACGTTGTTCGGTTTCGACTCATGGCGTGTACCCATGAACATCACCATGGACTACTTGTGGTATGGTAAGGACAAAGCCTTTCAAACCGATTACGCCAACCGCATCCAGAAATTCTTCCGTTCGCAGGGCGTAGAAACCTTTCTTGACCAATACAACATGGATGGAACCACACCGACCCGCCCCATGTCAGCCACTAATTACAAGAAAATGAAGCATTCCATCGGTCTGGTTACAACAGTGACCGCAACCCAACTCATCAACGGCAAGAAGGGCAACCTGGACTTTGTAAACCACCTGTGGACACTAAAACACGAACCGTACGATGATGGCTACTTCGATGCCTATTACGATGGTCTGTTGTACTTGTTCGGCCTGATGCACCTCAGCGGCAAGTACCAAATCATCACACCGGACTTCCACAAGTAAGCCGATTGTTTTTTGAACCAATACCACGATGAAAAAAACACTTATTTGCCTGGCAGCCACCGTCTTACTTTTTGGTAACGCGGAAGCAAAAAAAGCCGCAATCAAAGCCCCCGCTATGGGATGGGCCAGTTGGAACCAATTCGGCGTAAAAATCAGCGATGCTGTCATCAAGGGTCAGGCCGATGCCATGGCTACATCCGGACTGAAAGCTGCCGGTTTCTCCTACATCAACATCGACGATGGTTTTTTTGACGGTCGTAATGATGATGGCTCACTTCGATTGAATAAAACTAAATTTCCAAACGGCTTTAAGCCCCTGGTGGAATACATCCATTCACTGGGGCTTAAAGCTGGTTATTATTCGGAAGCCGGCGAAAGCACCTGCGGCTCCATTTACAGCGGTCAGACCGGCGGCATCAACGGAGGGTTGTACAAACACGACCAGCAGGACTGCGACAGCGTCTTTTTGAAATGGGGATTTGATTTCATCAAGGTGGATTATTGCGGCGGACAAAAACTGAAACTCGACGAGGAAACCCGTTACACGGAAATTCGTAAAGCCATCGATAAGACCGGGCGCACAGATATCAACTACAACATTTGCCGTTGGCAATTCCCCGGCACCTGGTGTACCACTGTAGCCAGCTCCTGGCGCATGTCGAACGACATCAACTACACACCCGGTTCCAAAGCCAAGTGGAGTAGCATTGCCGGCATCATCAATTTAAACAAATACCTGGCACAATACGCCAGTCCCGGTCATTACAACGACATGGACATGTTGGAAGTAGGCCGAGGTATGAGCTTTGAGGAAGACAAGAGTCACTTCAGTATGTGGTGTATCTTGTCTTCTCCCTTGATGCTGGGACATGACATGACCAAAATGTCGGAAGAAACGAAATCCATCCTAACGAATCCGGAAGTAATCGCCGTCAATCAGGATCCTTCGGGACTTCAGGCTCAATTGATTTACGACAAAGACAGCATCCAAATTTGGGCCAAACACCTGAACGGAGGCCAGAGCAAGGAGTTTGCAGTGGCATTGCTCAATTTGGGAAGAGGCACAAACACCTTGACCGTGAACTGGAAAGACTTGTGCATCGTAGGCAACGCCACCGTGCGTGACCTGTGGAAGCGTGCCGACTTGGGAAGCATGGCAACCGGTTACACAGTGACCCTGCCCAGTCACAACATTTCCCTGATCAAGGTCAAAGCCGGTAAAACCCGCCTGAAAGAAACCTTTGAAGGCGAATACGGTTGGATGCAGAACTTCAACAAAACCAAAAACAACGTGTTGGTTCCCGGTCAAGCCAAAGCCGTGGTTGATGCAACGTGTTCAGGCAGAGCCAAGGCAACATCCTTGGGCAAAGGAGCCGACAACTACATTGAATTCAGGGATGTTTATTCCAAGTCGAAAGGCTCGTATACCTTGGCACTGCATTACCTGTGTGCCGATAAAAGGAATGCCACACTCACCGTGAACGGCGTAACTACCAACCTCACCGACCTGACTTCCGGCGATGATAAAAAGGTAGCCATTGTAACCGTTCCGGTTAACCTGAAGAAAGGATACAACACCATCCGATTGTCCAACGCCACCGCTGCCATGCCTGACGTAGACAAAATCGTCCTTAACGTAAACAACTAATACCCTACGGGAACCTCCAATTTACACTTCATGAACAAAAAAAAGTCTTTCATCACCCTAATGGGATTGATTGGTCTTTCGATGCTTGGTGCATCGGTCGCGCATGCTCAAGATAAAAATGACAAATCGTATTACCAGGAAGTCAAGACGTATGTCAATCAAGTACTGCCCGGTGATCATCCCGACCCCACACTATTGAAGGTCGGCGATGATTTTTACCATTGTGGCTCCACCTTCCATTTCATGCCATTCATGCCCATCTACCACTCGAAGGATTTGGTACACTGGGAAGTCATTGCACGGGTACTGCCACCTGAAAAGGCCGACTGGGTTTCAGACCGTCCCTCAAGCGGGATTTGGCAAGGCGCCATCACCTACTTCTACGGTTCCTATTGGATTTACTTTTCCTCAGGCGGACAATGGTTCTGCAAGGCGGATAAACCGGAAGGCCCCTGGTCCAATCCCGTACAGGTGAAGACCAATTCCGTCACCGGTCCACTTGGCTATGACAACTCCATTTTTGTCGACGATGATGGCAAGGCCTACATGGTCATCAAGAATGGTCAAAAAGTCAATCGCCTGCAAGCTCTTGGAAAAGATGGCCAGTTAACCGATTCCGTGATCAATCTCGACTTTATCAATGCCAAGCTCGAATACAGCTGGGCCGAAGGACCTGTCATGTGCAAGCGGAACGGCTATTACTACTACTTTCCCGCCGGTGACGTATCCGGCGGCCAGTACGCGCTCCGTTCCAAGGAATTGTCAGCCGATCCATCCAAGTGGGAACGCCTGGGCAATTTCTTCAAGCCCATCACCGACCCCAACGTCGGTTTCAAACGCCCCAACCACATGGCAGCGCCCGTTCAACTCTCAGACGGAACCTGGTGGACTATTGCCCAAAGTTACGAATCCTACACCGGCGATGATTGGTCCGGACAAGGTCGTCAAACGGGTCTTTATCAGGTTGTTTTTGAAGACGACAGACCTTGGGGCATCGCACCTACCACGCAGCCGTTGATAAAGCCCAACCTGCCTCAATCAGGTATCCTTTGGAGAAGTGTGCAAAGCGACGATTTCGAGTCTGCTACACTGAGTCCTATCTGGCATTTTTTGACCAAGAAGGCGGCAACCACCTATTCACTTACTGAACGCAAGGGCTGGATTAAGCTTAACCCCGACGCCGACCGCGTTCACGTGATGCAAAAGGAAACCGACCATTACTATACCGCTGTGACCCGTGTAGACCTGGACGCCACCGATGCAGCCCAAAAGGCAGGCATTTACCTGACCAACGGCAATCAACAAGTCTTTGTCCGCCTGTATACCGGCAACGAAAACGGAAAGAAAATCAGCTTCAATTTCGGTTCAGAAACCCGAAGCATTGACAATACATTTGGAAATGTTGTTTGGCTGAAGCTAAATAGGAACGAACACAGCCTGACGGCATATTGTAGCAAGGACGGTAAGGAATGGAAATCCATTGGCGAACCCATCAGTTCGGTCAGTCTTGACAAGTCTCAACCCAACTACAACTCCTGGGTTGGTACCAGTATTGGTTTGTTTGCTGAAGGCAAGCCGGCCTTTTTCGACTGCTTCATTTGCAAAGATGGATTCACCGCCATGCCGGCAGCCGGATACAGCAACTATTACGGTGTGAAGACCCTGAAAAAGGACGCAGGCAAGGTGGTGACAAACACCTCGTCTAATGGCGGTTGGTTTATGATTTCCGGTGTAGAACTGGGAAATGTCCCGGCTTCTGCCATCCAAATCGAAGCCTCCGCGATGGCCACAGGCAACCTGGAAATCTGGTTGGATGACCTGAAGGGCGGAAAACTGATCGCCACGGTTTCCATTGGCAAGACAGCCGGTGAAGCCGACTTCAAACTGGTTAAACAAGCCCTCAAAAAGGCAACCGGCCATCACGATGTGTTTGTAAAGTTCCCTTCCAACAACGAAGGCAACATTCAAATCAAGTCAATCCAATTCATCAACTAATACCCCAATGAAATGAAATTCAAACCATTGAGATACATCAGTATTGCTCTGATGGGTCTTTTTCTGTCCACTACGGGCGGAATGGCCGCCGGAAAAGGTGGCAAACTGAAATTATGGTATGACAAACCCGCCACCGTGTGGGACGAAGCACTACCCATCGGTAACGGGCGCCTAGGCGCCATGGTATTTGGTGATCCGGTGAATGAAAAACTCCAACTCAACGAGAGCTCTTTTTGGTCAGGAGGTCCTTCACGCAACGATAACCCGGACGGGCAGACCAAATTGGACTCCATCCGCCTGCTCATTTTCAAGGGAGATTACCGCACAGCCAATAACTTGGCCAACAAAACCCTAACTGCCAAAAAACTACACGGAGCTGAATACCAGACTATCGGAGACCTCAACCTGGCCTTCGAGGGTGTGGATACGTACACGAATTATTACCGTGAACTCGACTTGGGAAGGGCCATGTTCACCTCTACTTTCCAAGCAAACGGCATCACCTACAAGCGTGAAGCATTTGTATCCGTCCCGGATCAAGCGATTGTCATCCACCTTACGGCCAGCAAGCCGGGTTCACTTTCCTTTACAGCCAACTTCAAAGGGGAGTTGCAAAAATCGGTGAAAGCCGTTGATAAGCAAACCATCGAAATGACAGGCCTTTCCGGCGACCATGAGGGTGTGACCGGCAAAGTCAGGTCTGACGCCCGTGCACGCATCATCAACACGGGAGGAACAACCGCCATTGATGCAGATAAAGTTCGCGTTTCAAACGCCAACGAGGTAGTCATCCTTGTTTCCATCGCCACGAACTTCACCGATTACAAAACCTTGTCGGGCAATGAAGTAGAACGCTGTATCAATTACTTGACCACTGCCGCAAAGAAGCCCTACGAAACCATGGTCAAAGACCACGTAGCTGCCTATCAAAAATACTTCAACCGCGTCAACTTTGACTTAGGTACGACACCGGCTGCCAACAATCCCACCGACGAACGCATCCGGAACTTTTCCAAGAGCGACGACCCCGAGTTGGTAAGCATGTATTACCAGTTCGGTCGTTACCTGCTCATCTGCTCCTCGCAACCCGGTGGTCAAGCCGCCAACCTGCAGGGCATCTGGAACGGAAGCACCAATCCAATGTGGGACAGTAAGTACACCATCAACATCAATACGGAGATGAACTACTGGCCGGCAGAAAAATGCAACCTGTCTGAAATGCACGAACCACTCATCAAACTGATTCGCGAACTCTCCGAATCGGGAAAAGAAACAGCCCGTGTCATGTACGGCAGCAATGGTTGGGTTGCCCACCACAACACCGATATCTGGCGCATCACCGGTGTGGTTGACTTTGCAGACTCAGGTTTATGGCCCATGGGCGGCGCCTGGTTATCGCAACACCTGTGGGAAAAATTCCTCTATACCGGCGACAAGAAATACCTAGAGTCCGTGTATCCCATCCTGAAATCAGCCTGTGATTTCTACCAGGATTTCCTGATTGAAGAACCCACCCACAAATGGTTGGTCGTGAGTCCTTCCGTTTCACCCGAAAACACCGCTACCGGTCACGGTAGTGCGCTGTCTGCCGGAACGACCATGGACAACCAACTCCTGCTCGACCTGTACACCAAGACCATCAGAGCCGGCAAATTGCTGAACAAAGACGCAACCTATCTGGCGAACTTGCAGAAAACCATCGGACGCCTCGCTCCCATGCAAATTGGACAATACGGTCAATTGCAGGAATGGATGAGCGACTGGGACAACCCCAAAGACAATAACCGCCACGTATCTCACCTGTATGGTATGTTCCCCAGCAACCAGATTTCACCCTATACCAACCCTGAGCTGTTCGATGCTGTTCGCACGTCCTTGATTCTACGCGGTGATGTATCTACCGGTTGGTCCATGGGCTGGAAAGTCAACCTGTGGGCACGCCTGCTCGATGGCAACCACGCCAAGAAACTGATCACCGACCAGTTGACGCTCATTGATCCGAAACAGCGCCGCGGCGGCGGTGGTGGTGGCACCTACCCCAATTTCTTCGATGCCCACCCACCCTTCCAAATTGACGGTAATTTCGGTTGCACATCGGGTATCACCGAAATGCTGCTGCAAAGCCAGGATGGGTTGATCAACATCCTTCCTGCCCTTCCCGACGACTGGAAAAAAGGCAGCATCACAGGGTTGAAAGCATACGGCGGTTTTGAAGTAAGTATCACCTGGGACAACAACCAGGCACAAACCGTTGTCATCAAATCGACGCTGGGTGGCAATTGCCGCCTGCGTGTACCCAACGAAATCGCCCTATCAGGTGGAACGCTAAAGATAGCTTCCGGCGTGAATCCCAATTCTTTCTTTGCAGGAATCGACATCAAGAAACCCCTTATTTCCCCATCGGCCAAACTCAACAAGGTAGAGCTCAAACCGACGTTTGTATACGACTTCCCGACCACAGCCGGCAAGACGTACATCCTGACCATCAAGAAATAAGCCCCCCCCCAAAAAACAGCAAGGGCGTCTGATAAGCTACAACTTATCGACGCCCTTTGCTATTTAACACGTTTCTTCTGGCTGTTTCCGTTGCAAATGACTGTTTCCGTTGCAAATGACTGTTTCCGTTGCAAATGACTGTTTCTGTTCCGCCGGCAGGGTAGTCTGTGGCTCCGACTTGAAGCCCTAAAAACACGTCGCGCGTACGGCTAAAACCTCAAAGCGTCACTTCGCTGGCGCTCGTTCCTCGGAAGATGAGGTTTTTTCACGCCTTCCGCTGCTCGGTTTTCTTGACGGGCTTCTGTGCAACTACGCCACAGACTACTCTCCCGGCTCCACTGCAACGATCATTGGACGAACGTTGTGCAAAAAACACTGCCGTTTGTAAGTTGTATCTCTATTGTTTTGGAATAACATATAAATTGAAATTTTTAGATTTAAGAGAAAGTGATGTCTTTATTATATTTTTTTTCCAGAATGCCTTCTTTTTTAGTATGAAATAAACATATAAGATGTGTATGCTGTTTTCACCCATATCGAAAAATCGGTCATTAGCTTTGATTAAGTACTTCATTTTAAATAGTTCATTTGGCTTCAAAACGGCTATACTATCTAAAACACACGTAAAATTTAACAAATAAAAATCCCTGTCTATAAACTCATTTGAATAAAATGCATCATGTATTTTATTCTGAGTCATAAAGATTATTGCATATGGAAATAGTGGCATGGAAACATCTGTTAAGTTTTTATAGGTTAGAAATAAGTCCAAAGAATCGCCCATAATAACAGTATCACGACTAAAAGCAGCCACTAATTCTATTTTATCCGCATCGGTGTTTATTTGACCTTCACAAATAAAAAGGGGTAACAGCCAAACTATACATAATAGTGGCACTATCCTCTTCTTTGTATTCTGTTTACTATATTCCACCATGGTTAACTAATTCTGAAAAAAACAATTTACACTGTTGGTTAACACAAAATAAACGATTAAACACCCATTTGCGCTGTGTTTTATTGTTAATATTTATTAACTGCTTTTGCAAGTAAAAGGGCAGATTGTCCGGTAAGCGTACCGAAGGGAGGGAAGTTGGGTGTTGGTTGCAGGGAATGGAGCTGGGATGGGCAGGTTCGGCGTAGTTGCGCTGAGGCGCGTCAAGAAAAACGAGCAGCGGCAGGCGTTAAAAAACCTCATCTTCCGAGGAAGGAGCCTAAAAGGCGACTGACGCTTTGAGGTTTTAGCCGTACGCGTGAAGTTTTTTAGCGCATCAAGTCGGAGCCGAAGCTGCCCGTCCCGGCGGAATGGACGCAAGCAATACCCAACTCCCCGTACGAAGGGGAGCGCTGCTCGCACCAGTAGTAATCAATACGTGAGCTCGATTTTGTAGAGGGATTTTCCGGCGGTGACGAAAAGGGTTTTACCCTCCTTGCCTCCAATGCAGAGGTTGCGCACATCCTCTCCGTTGGGAGATGCAATCTGACCAATCTCATTGGCTTGCTTATCGAAGACCTTAATACCGCCCTTGTTGAAAGCAACAAACAAATGACCCCGACCATCGGAAACCAGTCCGTCGGCCAAACCATTGCCACTGACTTTGACAAACAACTTTTTGTCACGGGAAAGATCGTCGACCAGTCCTTTGGCATTTAAGGTATAGGCGTAGATGTTGTTGGTCTTGCTTTCGCAGAGGTATACCACCTGTTGATCATCGAAAAAAGCAACCCCATTGGGCCAGTTCAAGGTACTGTCCAGCAAGATGGGTTCTTTCAGACCGGCAGGAATAACATAAAAACCTTGATAGGGTAATTCCCTCGATCGAGTATTTTGCCCAAAATCCGGGTCGGAAAAGTAAATCAATCCTTTTTTACTGATTTCCAAATCATTGGGGCTATTGAATCTTTTCCCCTTATACGTAGCCACGAATGAAGTAAGCTTACCATCCGCCGTCATGGACGAAATATTTCTGCTACCCTGATGGCAAACCAGGAAACTATTCTTTCCCGTACAAATGATGCCATTGGAATTTCCTGAAGGGTATGCCAACGTATCCAGCCCACCCGATTCACTCCATTTGTACAGCACATTCCCGTCAATATCACTAAATACCACATAACCATCAGCATTCCAAGCCGGTCCTTCGGTAAATTTCATACCCGAAGCCAGCTTTACGGGTTTCAATGCATCGGTGATTCCGGCATGAGCAAAGTGACTTGAAAGTACAATCAAGACAAGGAGGAGCATTCGAAATGAGATATTTTTCATGGCAACAGGTTTTGTTGGCCAAAGATAGTAATTCAACGACAATCCAGTTGAAATTGGTCGCATGATTTTTGTATCTTGTTATCGTTTTTCACTGCACTAAAAAAAAGTGGAACACATTCATAATGAAACGATTACTCGCAATATCCCTTTTTCAGCTATGCTGGATATCTGTCTCCGCGGTTTCTCAGTATACCGACAGGATCGTACTTGACGAAAAAAAATACCCCCTGTATTCCAATCCGTTGGAAACCTTTTTCACCAAGGAACCGGCCAGAAGGCTTAAGGAAAACAGGGTGACCTCCGAATTGTGGCGTGGATACATAGCCACTTTTACCCTGAAAAACAAGCGGTTGACTGTAACCGACATGCTGGTGCAACACAAAAATGAAGAGCAAAAAGACAAAAATAATACCGTTTGGAACAGCGTTCTGGATTCCGTGTTCAAGAGCCCAAATGAACGTTTCTGTGATTGGTACACTGGCTACCTGATCATCCCAACGGGAAAACTGGTAAAAAAAGCCTCAACAAGCTATGCTTCCGTTTACGAAAAGTTTATCCTGCTCACTGTATCAAAAGGCCTGTTGACATCGGAAAAAAGTTTAACAGCGAAAAGCTACGAAGACTTCCTTGACAATCAATTCAAGTCCTACTCAAAAACGCGGGAATACCGACAAGCTCGCAGGTACTTACCACACATCATCAAATCCGGGAAAGAAAAGGATGAGTTCCTTAAACTGTTTGTCGATGAATATGCGTCGAAGATATACGATAACTGACAATTTTTTCATATTTAAACCGTTTATCTTCCAACGTTTACACGTAATTATGAAAACGAACCTAATTCTGTTTTTTCTGTGTCTGCTGGCTTTGCCCCTGTTTCCGCAGAACGCAAATTACGTGAAACCTGTTTACGACACGGTAAAGGATGCCATTCAAGACAAGTCCTCGTCCTATTACTACCCCCGGTTATTCAAACGGTTCCAATCATTGGATACAACCTTAAACCAGCAAGAATACCGATACTTGTACTACGGTTTTGTATTTCAAAAAAACTACAAACCGTATGATACCCCCCCTCAAAATCAACAAGTATCCAACTTGTTGCAACTGAAAAATCCCAAAAAAAAAGACTACAAAAAGATCATCAAACTCACCGCTCAATCACTGAGCCGATTTCCGTTCAACATCGACCAACTTAATAATAGGTCTTATGCGTTCCACATGAGGGGAAAAGACGATGTGTCTATCAAACTGATCAAACAAATCCTGGATATCCGCAACGCCATTAAAACGTCCGGAGACGGCAAGAAAAAAGAAACCGCCTACCACGTAATAACGGTCGGCAATGAATACGAGTTCCTGCGCTCGTACAACCTGGTAATGGTTTCCCAACATTCAGAAAATAAGTGCGACTATATCCAGCTGGAGGCCAATACCTATGGAATCGAAGGCATTTATTTCAATATCGAACAACCATATTACTACCTTAGAGGTTCGATTAAACAATAACGGGTATGAGATCGTTCAACAACTTGAAAGCAGGCAACATCAAAGCCATCCTATTCGACCTTGACGGGACGTTGGGCGACACCGTTCCGCTGTGTATCGCCGCTTTCAAAAAAGCGATTGAACCGCTGATAGGCAGAAACATATCCGAAAAAGAAATCATCGACACCTTCGGACCCTCTGAGGAAGGAACCATTATGGCGTTGGTACCTCATCAGTATGAAAAAGGCATTCGCGATTACCTGTATTACTACGAAGCGTTGCACGAGCGCTGTCCACAACCATTCGACGGAATAAAACCGTTGCTCAACACCTTGAAGAAAAACGGTATTCGGCTGGCTTTAGTGACCGGAAAGGGTAAATACAGCACAAAAATCACCCTACAGCGCTTTGGCATGCTCGATCTATTTGAAACAACCGAGACCGGTCACATTCACGGACCCAGAAAACCCGAGGGAATAACAGCGGTACTCAACCATTTCAATGACGTCAAAAAGTCGGACTTCCTTTATGTGGGTGATGCTCCAAGTGATATCCTGGCGTGCAGGGAAGTTGGAATTCCCATTGTCAGTGTGGCATGGGCCAACGCTGCCGACGCGAAAACCCTGTCAGCCATGAGTCCGGATGCCCTGTTTGATTCCATTGATCAATTCTCGGACTGGATACTTTCCTCTATCGATAAAACCATTACAAAATCCTGATAAACATGAAAAAGAACATCCTTTTTGTGGCTGCCTTCCTACTGTGTAGCTGCGCAATTTTTGCTCAGAAAAAAAGTACGGTAACCCGCGACGTGCTGGGAGACAACAACGGCAGTGAAGTCTGCCTGTTCACCCTGACCAACAAAGCCGGTAATGTGTTGAAAGTGACCAATTACGGCGCACGCATTGTGCGCATCGACGTGCCCGATAAAAACGGCGTCAAAGACAACGTGACATTGGGAGGAGAAACGCTGCAAACCATCGTACGAGGAGATGCCTTTGGAGGAGCCACCATCGGCCGTTTTGCCAACCGCATCGCCAACGGTAAATTCACCTTGGATGGGAAAGAGTACAACCTGCCCATCAACAACACCCCGAACACCCTACACGGAGGCCGCAATGGCTGGTACTCAAAGGTATGGAAGTCGGAAATTGTGACCAAAAGTAAGCAACCGGCTGTAAAATTCAGTTTGGTCAGTCCCGATATGGAAGAAGGTTTCCCCGGAACAATCAATGTATCGGTGGTTTATACCTGGACAAACAAGAACGAAATCGTAATTGACTACGCTGCCACCACCGACAAGAAAACCGTGATCAACCTGACCAATCACGCGTATTTCAACCTACACGGCGTAGGAAAGGGCCCCATTTTCGACCACATCCTCACATTAAACGCCTCAACCTACACCCCGTTGAACGCCACCCAAATTCCTACCGGCGAGATCAAGTCGGTCAAAGGCACGCCTTTCGACTTCACCACCCCACAACCCATTGGTTACAAAATAGGTGAATCCTTTGAAAACGCCACATTTAACGGCTATGACCATAACTATGCACTCGACAACAAAGGCAAAGTGGACGCCACGGTGTACGACCCCATCAGCGGACGCGTCATGGAAGTGATTACCAACGAACCAGGCATGCAATTCTATTCCGGCAGCGGCGCAGCATGGAAACGTGCACAGGGAGCCACGACAACGGGAGCCACAACAACGGGCACCCAACCCAATTACGCCCGCGCCGGATTTGCCTTGGAAACGCAACATTTCCCGGACAGCCCCAACCAACCCAAATTTCCTTCCACCGTGTTGGAAGCAGGAAAAACCTATACTTCACGCACTATCTACCGTTTCTCAGTCAAAAAGAACTAATAAAAAAAGCAGATGAAAACAAAACTTGTAGTGCTGTTCGTATTATTGGCCGGTATTACCAACTTGTCAGCCCAGTTGAATGATAACGTGCTGAAGGTTGAAGGAGAGGCCATTGTGTACGAGACGCCCGAAAACATGAACATCGACATCCCCCTTTCTGTCAAGGAAGACAATTACGCCAAGTGTGCCAAACAATTGACAGAAAGATACAACAAACTCGTCGCTGAATTTGGAAAGATTGCCATCGACAAAAGCTTGCTTCAAACCAGCAATTACAGCATCCAGGAAAATTATATCTATGAGAACAACACACGGAAGTTTGACGGGTATAACGGAAACATCACCATTAACTTGGAAAAGAAGTATGATGTCGACGTATTGAACAACATCATCAACGTGTTGACAGTGAGCGACTCAAAGCCTTCGTACAGCGTGACGTTCAACCTGTCACCTCAACAAAAGGAAAAAATGAAAAAAGCGACCATTGAGAAAGCCATTGCCGATGGAAAAAATAAAGCTTCAATCATAGCTGAATCGCTTGGTCTCAAACTTTCCGCCATCAAAGAAATCAACTTCAATTACCCTTCGGCATCCGCCAGTCCCTTTCAAGCTGAAACACGGATGACATTGTTGAAGGTTAATGAATCGGCTTCCGGCCTACAATTGACTCCACAGATGACAGAAATCAGGGAAACCATCGACATTATCTGGCAGATTGAGCAACCTAAATGAACCTGCGTTTTGAGTATCTTTCAGGAAGATGTAGTAATTTAGCGGCAGTTATTGATTGAACTGTATATAAAGAGGAAATTACGTAGTATGGGAAAGTTGACTATCACCAGTTTTTCGGATTTTGAACAATACATTGGAAAAGTATTAGGCGTATCAGATTACCTAACAATCACGCAGGAACAAATCAATTTGTTTGCAGACGCCACGTTAGATCATCAATGGATACACGTTGACACGGAGCGGGCCAAAAAAGAGAGCCAGTTTGGCTCGACCATTGCACACGGATACCTCACCCTATCCGTCCTGCCGTACTTATGGGAGCAAATCATTGATGTGCAAAACATTAAGATGCTGGTGAACTACGGCATCGAAAAGCTTCGATTCAACCAAGCCGTGCTCGTGAACAGTGAAGTTAGAATTAAAGCAACCCTGAAATCACTCATCAACCTGAGAGGCATAGCCAAAACTGAAATTGATTGCGTCATGGAAATCAAAGACACCAAAAAACCGGCATTTGAAGGTACGCTGGTGTTTTTGTATCATTTTGCCTGATTAACGCATTGAAGGCAGGGGAGCTCCGTGCCAATTATCGATCCCTGTACAACTAAAAAGAGGCGGCTTTTTTAAGGCCGCCTCTTTTATACGTAGTGAAAAACAATTATTGCTTTGGCACCTTCACGCCTTGCAATTCAAGCATTTTCAGGGCATAGCGTTTGCCAAATTCGCGGTAACCGGCAGCAGTGAAGTGCAATCTTTCTTTGGTGGTGCATCCGGCTGAAGAAATTACGTACGAATTGGGAAGGGTCTCAGGCAGCGTGGCAATGATGGTGTTCATGCTGGCACACGAGCCATTCTGATCGGCATTGACCATTTCACCGGCCAACAAAGGCACTTTTTTCGGATCAAGTTTCAAATCCTTTATCAGGTTGTCGTATACAGCCTTAACCTTGGCAGGCCATTCCTTATCACCCGTATTTGATTCACCTTGATGCAACAAAATACCTTTAATGACTCCGGCTTTTTGGGCTTCCTTTGCCATGGCAACGGTGCGGGCGTATGTGTCACCACCGTATTCATTCACGATATTCTTCAACCATGCGGCTTGCGAGGCAATGTATGCAGGAGCGGTTTCATTGTTGTACAATTCAATCTTGCAACCGGCAACAGCCACCATTACAACACCCACTTTTACGTTTTTGGGCAAATACTGAACCATGGTGCGTCCAAAATAGTCCGCAGGTGTCAAACCTGTATTGTTGCGGCACAAGGGTGGAACAGCCGGATACCATTTCCCCATGGTTCTCCCGCTGGTTGGAAAATCAACACAAGCCAGCATTTGAAAGCGGTCGTCCACCGTCTTGTCCTGTTCTTCCGGACGTGCATTGCCTTCCATATTGGATTGACCAATACACAGGTAAATCTGGAAGTTCTTATCCTGTGCAAAAACGGTCGAACTGAAAAGCATCAATCCGGCCAATAAAATACCCATTCTTGTTTTCATAGCTCAATGTTATTATATGCACAAATCGTCCCCCGAAAGGAGGACGATTGAATGCGATGAATGTATCTGTTTATTTAAAAGAAACCCAGTCAACTTCGGCTTTTCCTTGTCCCTTTTGGGTCACAATCAAATTGTATTTACCAGTTTTAATCGACTTAACAGATGCCTCAATGGTTTGCCATTGATCACTTTTAGGCACTTTGATGGTGGCAACAACAGGACTGCTTGCCTTGTCTAAACGCACTTCCAAGGTAGCTCCTGTTGAAGATTGAACCTTAGCTTGCACTTTCTTGGATTTGCCGTCAAACTGAACCGAATTGTACTGGAACCACGCTCCGTCGGCTGCAAAAACAGCTTTCCAACCGTCAAAGCGTTTGGTGGTATCCAAAAAAGCAATGGATGCTCCGTTTTTGCTGATAAGCGAATACCTGTCAATCTGCAGGTTTCTGGTGGCCTGTGCCAAACCAATACCCCTCAACGTAGGAATCACCTTGCGAATTTTACCGTCGGGTTCAAAGAACAAGCTGTCCGCACGAATGGAACGGTTCTTGTCGAAGTTGGGTGAATAATCGTTGTGGTGATAAAACAAATACCATTGACCTTCGTATTGAACAAGAGAATGATGGTTGGTCCAGCAACCCGTGGGTGATTCGTCCATGATGATCCCGCCGTAGGTAAATGGCCCCATGGGGTTATCTGCTACGACATATTCCAATGCTTCTGTCTTATTGATAACGTGTGGGAAAGTGAGGTAATACTTTCCGTTGCGTTCCAAGGGGAAAGGTCCTTCAATCAAACCGCCCCCTTTGGGCAACCCTTGAACACGAACCGGAGCCGATTCCACTTCGATCATATTGTCCTTCAGTTTGGCCACTGTTAAACTACCTTGTTGCAGATAAATATAACCCTTACCATCTTTGGGGTCAATTAAAATACCGGGATCAATGCCGCCAATTCCGTCAATGGGTTTTGGCTCAAACTTAAAGGGACCTTCGGGTTTGTCAGAAATACCAACACCGATGGCGCTACCACCCCGTTGTCCTTGACCGGCCACTTTGTTGGCAGGAAAATAGAAATAAAATTTACCATTCTTTTCGATGGCATCGGGAGCCCACATGGTATAATCCTTCGAGATCCAATCAAGGTCTTTTTGATTAACGATGACACCATTATCTTTCCAGTCCATCAAATTATTCTCCGAAGAGAACACATGATAGTCTTCCATCACGAACCAGTCTTTACGAGCCACCGTATTGGGGGGCGCGGGGATGTCGTGAGACGGATACACATAAATTTTACCGTTAAAGGCCCTTGCGGTCGGATCGGCTGAAAACTGGCCGCTCACAAGAGGGTTGTCCGCCTTGGCAAGACCGATACTTAAAGCGATCGCAGCAACAGCGAAGCAAGCTAAGTGTCTGTTTTTCATTGTTTAATATTTAAGATTGATAGTAATTACCGGGTAATCTTATTTTCAATACGGAAATAATCAAAATCAACATAACCACCCAGGGTTTTCGACGCATAATTGAACAAGCCGAACCGATAACCCACAAAGTGAGGCATGTCATAATTCATTTTCAATTGGTTGCCTATCTTGGTCCACTTCTTCCCATCCAGACTGTAGAAGAATTCGGCCACATCCTTTTTTTCCACAAAATCACACTGAATCTTAACATACAGGTTCTTTTGGGTCAATGGCAATTTCGCAACCTCGACCGGGGTGCGTCCCTGACCGCTGATCATGATAATATACTTGCCATCTTCGGCATAACGAACGCCTACCTGGCCAAACTTTTTTTGGAGCAAACCCAAACCGGCCACATCACCTACCTTCATGTTGGTCACATCGAAGCTGGCATATCCGGTACATTCCGGGCCAATAGTGCGTTGGGTCAAGGTATTTCTGGCATTGACAAAAATCGTATCGATACGACCGGTGGTGAGACGCAGATAGCCTTTTCGGGCATCTACCGACCAAAAACCCTCCAACGGATTGTGGTTCCACTGCCATACCAACGGCAACTTGGGCTCACCCGACTTTCTGGTGAATTCGTCTGAATTCACAATACCCGGTATCAAGCCTTTGCTGGCAGGCAAGTCCAATGTTTCTGGCACCTTGCCGTCAACACCAATTACAGGCCAGCCATTTTCCCATTTCATGGGAACGAGATACGGAATGCGACCAACGGAACCATGGTCCTGGAACAAATACGCAAACCAACGTCCATCAGGCGTATCAACGACGCCGCCCTGAGCCACACCCTGATCCTGAAAAGCCACACGGCCCTCCCACGGGCCCATGATGGAAGTAGCCCGGTGCACGAGAACTGTACGGCACTTTCCACTTGGCCATGAAATATTGAACAGGTAATAATAACCGCCGTGCTTGAACAACTGCGAGCCTTCTGCATTCAATCCCCTGTCTCCACCGGGGGTGCTGGCATTTTCAATCAACACCTTTTCAGATCCAGGCACAAAATCGCTCAAGTCTGGTTTCACCTCAATGATATTGAGTCGACCGCCACCATAAATCAGGTAAATTTTTCCATCCTCTTCAAAACACAAGGATTGGTCGTGCAGTGAACGCGGCAGTATATGAGTCTTCCAATCACCTTTTGATGGATCTTTGGTTGTGCATATATACGATTTGCCCGTCGTACTGGAAAAAACGGACAGGTAGAAGGTACCCTTGTTGTAACGAAGGCTGCTGGCCCATGTTCCGGCACCATATGCCGTTTTACCGTTTGTCAGGTTCATGGCATCTATATCGGCCAAAAAAGGCAGCGCATAGCTGGCTACCTCCCAATTTGCCAAATCTTTCGATTTCATAATGGGCACACTGGGAATCATGTGCATGGTTGTACTGCTCATGTAGTACGTGTCGCCCACCCGAATCATGGACATGTCGGGAACGTCCGCATAAATAACGGGGTTGGTCAATTTTTTTTGAGCCGAAAGCGAACTGAAGCAAAGTGCGGCAAAAAGCACCGCCAGAAGTTTGTTTTTCATGTGTAGTAATCAGTATTAAGTAAGACCGATTGATATGCTTAAAGTTTAATAGTTACGCGGTTTTTTTACGCCTTGTTTAATTCTTAACCACTTTCATACTGGTCGACTTCTTTCCATCAGACAGCACAAGCATATACACGCCTTGCTGCCACGTTGAGGTTGAAATCGTTTCACTGGTGTTGGAAGTGATTGTTTGTTGCCATTTCACGCGTCCTTCAAGGTCAGTAACAACCAGTGTCTTGTACGTGCCGTTGTGATTGACCACCAATTGATCGGTAAACGGATTGGGTGTTGCTGTAACGGTCACGTCATTCACTTCCGTCAAGGCCGTTTTACTGTTATTGAATACCGTACTGGTGAAATTTCCAAGCCGAACACCATTGAGTGATGCCAATGTACTGCCAGTATACGTAAGCGATACGCTATCACCCATATTTATAGGGGTCGCTAGTTTCAAGACGATTTTTGTTTTCAGAGACTGCGTTGTTGATTCTATCACTTTGTACGGTAATTTCTTTGAAGAAAACAGTGTAAAACAGGAATCAAGTCCGGTTGCATTGTCCATTTCAACATCGAACGACAAGGTCATTGAACTGCCTGAACTAAGCACGTTGGCCGATAGCAACTTGGGAGCCACAACCGTATTTGACACAGTAACGGTATTGGCACTGGATTTAAACGTGGTCAAATAACGTCCATCAAGCCGTTTTAACGAGCCGTTTGCATACGTTAGTTTCACTACGTCTGTACCCTTTGTCAGTGAGTTCTCTAGTTCCAATAACAACAGCTTTTTATCGGTACTTACAGATGCTGACCGTATCGGAGCCGACACGCCATTGATGGTAACTTTGTATTCAGAAGCCACAGCGGATGATTCAAGCAGATCATTTTCAAAGTTAACCTGTATGTATCGACCATTTGAGCTAGTAGAGGCTGAAAAACTGCCAAATGAAACATTGGTGGTGTTTTCTAAACCAAAGGGTTTAAGCACTCCTCCGTCGGTAGAGGTATATGGCGTATTGGTGCTGCCCCAATAGGCCACAGGAATATAGTCTCTTTTTCCTACAGCGCTGCTGAGGTACAGTATAATGGTTTTCGAATCACCAGCCTTAAGTGTCGCACCGGTGATGCTGTTGGTTTTGCTGTCAAATATCTTAAAATAAGGATACTCTGACGATGGGTTTGTCATTACCTTGTCGAACCGTAAGTGAATTTGATTCGGTTCAACGATAGAAACTTCTTGTAAGGTCGGTGAAATAGGCAAGACATTTCCTGTGCTCAAATTAAAGGTCTTCCCCTTGTTTGCCTTGATACAGCTCACGTCAAATTTCTTCCAGACATCACCTACTTTTATCTGCACATCGTAATCTCCGTAATACCCATTGAACGAAAATTGACCATTCTCATCCAATTTTCCTTTCACATCGGTGGTCCATTGTTTTTTGATCAGATTGTAAATGGTATCGGCAGCTAAACGAAATGTTTTATCATCACGATAGGGATTGATAACGCCTTTAGCCCATGCCCCTGTCATACCCCAAAAGATAAAGCCTTCCATGGCCGGGTGGGAAAAACACAAGCGCATCATCTTACCCATTTCATCGGCATATTGTTTTTCGAGTGCTGCCGTCATGACAGTACCGTCGCCAAAATTCATATCAAACTCGGTCGCTTTGATGGGAAGACCAAACTGAGCCAGTTTGTCCAACCGACCTTTAAATCCGGACAAATCAACGGTTGAACCAATGTGTGACTGCGTTCCAATACCTGAAATAGGTCCTTTGTTATCAATGATTCGTTTGACCAGATTTACAAAGTCGTCCGTTTGATTTTCGTACTCGATGATATTGTAATCGTTGAGAAACAACTTGGCCGATGGATCAGCTGCATGCGCCCATTTAAAGCAGTTCCAGTTAATGGAATCGCCGACAATGCCTTGCAGGGTTTTTGCATGCGTGGCCTCATTCATGACATCATATTCCTTGACGATGCCCTTATAGTATGTTACTTCTCTGGTTACCCTAGTATGGCACGTCTCGTACATCACTTTAGGTGTCGTTCTCTGGTCCATAACCCATTGTGGAATAGCGTGATAGTCGGTTAGACTGGTTCCGCCCCACAAGAGAGTATGTGCTCTGAAGCCCCAGCCAAATTTCTGAAACCATCCAATGGTGTTGTTGTAACCGTTATAATTGGGTTCTCCAGGATTTGGTTGAATGCTACTCCATTTAAACGTATTTCCGTTCACACCAAAATTGCAGTACCTAAGCATTATTCCAATTTGCCAATCGTCACCGCCTCCACCGGTTAAATCAACGGCATACCCCCAGGAAAATTCATGCTTTTTCATGACAACCCGAATACTATCGGTAAAACTGGCATTTTGGGGAGTCTTCACACTGACGGTGAAATTTCCTTTCCGTAGCGTATCAATTCTCGCCTGAGCGCTGTTGTACCACTCCGTTTGAGCCATTAAGGGAAGCGTGGCCAACGCAAGCAGTAGCAGCAGCCCCAATTTTTTATTTTTCATGGTAATAGGCATTGGTTTTAGAAATATGGTTATAGATAAAGGCTATATACGCTGCGATTATTTAGGGAGTAATCCATCGTATCATCGTTGTTTTTCAGTAGTGACTGTCAGAAATAGCAGCGTGCAGGGGGCTTTATTCACCCCTGCACGTTACTAAAAAAAGGGTAGCGGTCAGTCTGGAAAGCCTAGCAATTCGGTGCTTTCCGGAATAGGCCATTTACTTGTCGCCGCCGCCTTCAATCGTCTTGATACGGCCTTCGGCATCGTATTCCAACTCGACCACCTTGAGGCTTCTCAACCAGGTACGTCCCCCTGAAGGAGCACTGTCGTGATGGAACAAATACCATTTGCCCTTAAACTCAGCGATGGCGTGATGCGTTGTCCAGCCCACAACCGGTGTCAGTATAATGCCTTGGTACGTAAACGGGCCATAGGGGTTATCACCGATGGCATAGCATAAGTGGTGCGTATCACCCGTTGAATAGGTGAAATAGTACTTGCCCTTATAGGTATGCATCCACGACGCTTCAAAAAAGCGGATGTCGTTTTGACCGGCTTTCATCGTTGATCCGTCCGTGTTTAAAACAACCACCGGCTTCGGTTCTTCGGCAAAATCCAACATATTGTCTGACAACCGAACCACCCTGGATGACAAAGCCGGTTCATCACCTTCCGGTAAGTGGGCACTTTCCAGTGCCTTATTGTCGGCGTAACGCTGTAACTGTCCTCCCCATAAGCCACCCCAATACATGTAGTGATGCCCATCCTTGTCGAGGAAAACACAGGGGTCGATGCTGTAACTGCCCTTGATGGGGTCACTCTGGGGAACAAAGGGGCCTTCGGGCTTGTCGGCCACAGCCACACCAATGCGGAAGATGTCGTTCTTGTCCTTCAACGAGAAGTACAAGTAGTATTTTCCGTTTTTGGTTGCTACGTCCGAATCCCACAACTGCCTGCCTGACCAGGGGATATCACTGACTTTCAGGATAACACCGTGATCGGTCAGCGGTTCGTTTTCAATGTCCGAGGTGGAAAAGGCGTGGTAATCGTTCATGTCGAAGTGATCACCGTTGTCGTTTTCCGGAATACCGGACTCACGGTCGTGAGAAGGATAAATAAAAAGCTTTCCTTCAAAAATATGCACAGCCGGATCGGCCATGTAATCGTTTTCTACAAGATATCTAGGTTCTTTCATTGCTTTATTTTGGTGTTCTTTGCCAGTTTAATCATTTCATCAACCACCGGTTTGCGGTTGAATTTACGGTCGAAGAGCAAGGGATAATCCGTTCTGCCACGAATGGGGAAGTCATTCAACCAGGAACCGGCGTCACTCAGGCCCCAAACGGTAACGCGGTCAACCACATCGTTGTACTTGAGGTAAAGGGCAAACATATCCAAGATACGCTTGTTCCACTTTTTCATGACTGAATCGGGTACAGCTGTCTTGTATGGATCCATGTCGGGTGCATAGTTAAAGTTGGTGGAGATGTTGGCTCCTTCGTACGGACTGGGCAAAATGGAAATATCCCATTCGGTAATCATCACCTTGACACCTGCATCGCGCAATTTTTTCAGCATCAACTCGGTAGCATCTACCGTTGGGTTGATCATGTGCATGTGACCTTGTGAACCCACAGCATCGATGCGGCAACCAGCAGCCTTCAATTCTTTGACAAGCTGTACAGCGGCATCACACTTGGCAGGGGTTTCCATGTTGTAATCGTTGTAGTACAATTCAGCATTGGGGTCGGCCTCATGAGCATACTGGAACGCATACTTGATAAAGTCTTTACCCAAAATCTGATAAAACTTACTTTTGCGGTAAGTGCCGTTGTCCTCGAGGGCTTCGTTGACAACATCCCATCCTTTGATACGGCCTTTGTAACGACCCACCACGGTAAGGATGTGATTGCGCATGCGCGCTTTCAACACTTCAGGGGAAACGTCCTTTCCTTCAGCATCGGTGAAGAACCAGCGAGGAATCTGCGAGTGCCAGATTAGGCAATGGCCAGTGACCACTTGTTTGTTCTTTTCGCCAAAAGCGACAAACTTGTCGGGATCGGTAAAATTGAACTTATTTTCTTGCGGTTCAGTCGGCTCAGGTTTCATGCAGTTTTCAGGAACAATGGTGCTGAATTCAGTAGCAACCAATTCGGTTTCCGTAGGATTCATTCCGTTTACTTGCTGCTGATTCACAGCAACACCCATAAGGAATAAACCCTTGGTGGCTTCAGCCAGCGTTTCGCGGGCAGCCACAGGCATGACGCCTGTGGAAACCAACGCTAAACATGCGGCTATCGATTTGAAATTCATTGACATAGTTACGCTATTATCTGATTATTGGTTCTTGCGACGTTCTTCCAGCTCCCCTTGAATGGTAACATTCATCTTTTTAGTAATCGGGTAGAACAGCAGAATCAGGGAACAAATGGCAAAAATGGCAGCAGGTACGATACTGGCCGACAAACGGATGCCAACCAGTGATTCGGCTGTTTGGGCGGTGTTGGCCACAAAGCCGAAGGCAGAAATGATGCCGCCACAAACAAGACCACCCAAACCAAGACCGGCTTTCAGTGCAAACACGATACCGGCGAAACACAAACCGGTAGCGCGACGCGTGTTCTTCCATTCCGAAAAGTCAGCTACGTCACCCATCATTGCCCATAACAAAGGAATGGTTACCGAGTACGCTGCATTTTTCAACAGGTTGATGATAAACATGAGCTTAATTTGCGTGGGATCGACAAAGAAAAACATCGCTGTAAACACAGCTGTCAAGGCCAAGCAAAGAACAAACACGTTCCGCTTTCCGAAGATCTTTGACATACTTTGTGAGAGCAACAACACACCGACCAAGGTAATCAACTGGCCTGCCATGTTGAACATACTGAAACCGACAGAGAATACGTTGCTCATGTCGTTTTTTGAAATCAAACCAAACATGTTCAGGAATTTCTGCCAGCCGTTCAGGTCACCATCAACGACTAAACCGAAACCTAGCAGGAAATGCTGCAAGGCTGCCGGATCGACAAAGTACTTGAAATAGTAATTCATGGCACTACCAAACAAAGCCAGGGTAATAAAAAGGAAAAGTGTCAGGAAAAACATGGATTTCCAGGGAATGCAACCCATCAAGTCTTTGGCATCTTGCCTGAAATCGTTCTTTTGATCCTTAGGAGGTTGGATACGTTCCTTCGATGAAAAGAACGTAATGACCATCAACACCCCCGAAACAACGGCAAATAGCAAAATGGTGAAGAACCAACCCTTTGGATCGTTTGTTTGACCATTACCCATCTTGGTTACGATGGGAAGTGTCAACCCTTGAACAACAAACGTGGCAACGGTTGCCGTCACAAAACGAACAGAGGCAATACTTGTGCGTTCATTGATATCACCGCTCATGACACCGCCCAATGAAGAATAGGGGGTATTGTTGAATGAGTAAACCGCCATGAATAGGGTATAGGTAACACCTGCGTAAATAACCTTTACCCGTTCAGCTAATTCAGGCGTTGTAAAGGCCAACACGAAAAACACAGCGAATGGGAGGGCTGTCCACAATACCCAAGGTCTGTACTTACCCCACTTTGAGTTTGTCCTGTCGGCCATCACACCGACAAAAGGATCTACAAACGCATCGACAAACCGAGCAAGCAGTAAGATGGTACCTGCCGCTGTAGCCTTGATGCCAAACACATCCGTGTAAAAGAACATCTGGAACATCATCATCATTTGGAACGCCAAATTGGCGCCACCATCGCCCATACTGTACCCAATCTTCTCAAGAAGAGGTACTTTCTGACTTGAAATAGAATTTTTCATAGATTTTAATAAAAGATTATCAATTATCGTTCATTTTATAGGTATTGGCTTTCATCAGGTAATCCAGGTTGTAGATGGGGCGTTCCAATTCGTAAGGAATGGGGCGCTTGCTGAATGTTTGGTAATACAACAGACAACCATCTTTAAACACCTGTGCGTCGCGCATCTGTCGTCTTAATTTTCTTTGAACCTCTGTAAAACGTTCGGCATCCACATAGGGTTGAATCTTGTCCCATACTTTCTGGAAACGCCGTGCATCCTGCAACCCACTGTCGTATTTGTAGCACAGTTCATTCCACAGGGTTCGTCCGCTTTTCATTCGGTAATCCCAGGACACATGGTGAAACCATAACAGCAGGTTCTCAGGGCATGTCTGCACATTGTCCAGTTGTGAACTCAACGGTTCGTGATACTGCGAAACGGCATTTGAGCCCTTGCTGGAACGGTCGAAACCGATACCCAAGGAGTCAGCCTTGTGATAATACGGCGGCGTCCAGTCGACACGAACCCCTCGGGGAGCATACCAGGGACCGGGGCCATAATGCTCGTAATTGGAGAATTGGTGGTGCAAACCCAGCGGCATCATGTAGTTGACCACAGCCTCACGACTGTCTAGCATCATCTTGATGACAGGTTCAACAAAATTAGCTTTCCACGTGGTTGCATTGATGGCTATATGGCTTTCAGCTTGATCCATCTTGAATGTACGAGACAACCATTCCCTGGCGATGGACTCGCTTTTCAGGTTATTATCCCATGCCAAACGACCAAAGGCATACCAATTCGATTGGGCAAACGTATGTCCGCACCAATTCATGTCCAAACCAATATTGGAAACACCGGAAATGGCGGAATAGGTTAGTTTATGAATGCTCCCATCGGTACATTTTGCCACGGTGCTGCCGGGACCTGCTTGATACGTGTCGCTCTGCAAGCATTCCTCCCACATGGGTGCCAGAAACGCCAACTGGTAGGAATGCCCAAGATACTCCTGGGTGATCTGCAGTTCAGCCATTACCGACGTTTTTTCCATGGCACCGAATAACGGGCTAAAGGGTTCCCGGGGCTGAAAATCAACGGGGCCATTCTTTGCCTGAATGATGACGTTATCCCTGAATTGACCATCAAGCGGCACAAATTCGAGGTAAGCCTGCTTGGCCCTATCCTTTTCGTTCGGTTGATACACGAAAGCGCGCCACATGACAACGCCTTTGTATGGTTTGAGCGCATCGGCCAACATGTTGGCTCCGTCAGCGTGTGTCCTTCCAAAATCCTGGGGACCGGGTTGGCCTTCGCTGTTGGCTTTTACCAGGAAGCCGCCAAAATCGGGTACAAGCTGGTAGATTTCCTTCACCTTGGCGTTCCACCAGGAAATGACGTCCTTATCCAAGGGATCGGAGGTTTTTAATTTACCCAACAATACCGGTGACGAAAAGTTGATGCTCAAATAGACCTTCATGCCGTAGGGACGTACTTCAGTGGCAATGGCAGCCATGCGCTTGAGCACCTCGGGGCTCAACATATCGGCTGAAGCGTTCACATTGTTCAGCACGGTGCCGTTGATGCCGATGGAAGCGTTGGCACGCGCGTAGGCACGCCACAGTTCCTTGTCCTTTTCGGTGACGGCCAGGTCGTTCTTTCCTCTCCAGAAAATGGAAAGTCCGGCGTAGCCACGTTCAATGGTGCCGTTTAAGTTGTCCCAGTGATTGAGTAAACGCAATTGGTAGGAAGGATTGGAAACCACGTCCTTTATGTCTTCGTTTTCCTGCTGACGGCGTAACCAGTCAAAGGCACCGTACAACAATCCTTTTTCGGTAGTCGCATCCACACCCGACGGGGTGAGTCGATAGCCGTCGTCTTTCAACGCGTTGTCGCGAACAAGCTTTAAGGTAAACGTAGCACCCGGTGCGCCTTGCCAGCCCTCCTTAACCACATTGACAGCGGTTTGGGTGATGGGGGTAACCGTGGCACACACCACTTTGACCGGACGAGATGGACCGGTTGTTAGCCATAACTCATGACCATTAACGGCATTCGCCGCTCCCATGCCCAGTGAAAAAGTAAAAATCAATACAATTAAGAGACGCAATAGGCTACTGAACAGAACATGAGTGTTTTTCATTTTTACTTCGATAGTTGAGTATTCCGCAGGCGAATATACGACATTCTGACTTTTTCAAACACATTTGCTAAAAGCTTTTCACGTTTTAACGACAAAATAGTTTCCGTATTCATGGATTATCTCGAGAAAAGCTGTACCTAATTGAAGCAATCCTGTCGATTAATTAAGCTATTTTTTATTTTCAATAGGATGAAGTATCTTTGGTGTCGATACCACAAAGACACCTTTATTCCTTTCAACCATGAAAAAAACCTGCTTCGTATTATTTATGCTAATTATGACAGCAATGTTGCCCGCTTATGCCCTTTCCGACCTGGAAACAACCATGACCAATAAGGCGCTGGACCTGATTAACAAGATGACGGTGGATGAAAAGATTGGTCAACTGATGAACGATGCCCCCGGCATCGATCGCTTGCACATCCCGTCGTACAATTGGTGGAACGAAGCGCTCCACGGAGTGGCCCGTTCCGGGCGTTCTACGGTTTTCCCACAAGCCATCGGATTAGCCGCCACATTCGACACCAGCTTGGTTCACCGAGTGGCCGACGCGGTTTCCACCGAGGGCAGGGCCAAGTTTGAAGTAGCCCAGCGCATAGGAAACAGGGGACGTTTTGCCGGATTGACCTATTGGACGCCCAACATCAATATTTTCAGGGATCCCCGATGGGGACGCGGACAGGAAACCTACGGAGAAGACCCCTACCTGACCGGTTGCATCGGTTTGTCCTACGTGAAAGGACTGCAAGGTGAAGACCCCTTTTACCTGAAATCGGCCGCTTGCGCCAAGCACTTTGCCGTACACTCGGGACCGGAAGCCCTCAGGCATGTTTTCAATGCCGTACCCTCAGAAAAGGACTTGTACGAAACCTACCTCCCCGCCTTCGAAAAGCTGGTCAAAGAAGGTCATGTGGAAGCGGTAATGGGTGCTTATAACAAATTGAACGGAATCAGTGCCTCTGCAAGCACCTTCCTATTGACCGACCTGTTGCGAAAAAAATGGGGATTCACCGGCCATGTCGTTTCCGACTGCGATGCCGTGAAAGACATCTACACGGAACAGAAAATGGCCAAAGACGGACCGGAAGCTGCGGCCATGTCCTTGAAAAGCGGGCTTGACCTAAACTGCGGGGATACATTCCTTGGTCTGAAAGAAGCATTGGAACGCAAACTGATTACCGAGAAAGACCTGGACAAAGCATTGCTGCCCTTGTTCATGACCCGGTTGAAGCTGGGCATCCTCACCCCCGATGATTATTCACCGTACAGAGGCATTCCCGAATCGGTCATCGCCAGTGACCAACACGCCGAACTGGCCAGAGAGGCTGCCCGCAAAGGCATTGTCCTGCTTAAAAACGACAATCAATTGCTGCCCCTGAGCAAATCCATCCGGGAAATCTACATTACCGGCCCGGTTGCACTCGATGCATATGCCTTGCTTGGTAATTACTACGGATTCTCCGGAAAGATGAGCACCTTCATGGAAGGCATCGTCAACAAGGTCAGTAACGGCACCAGCATCAACTTCAAGATGGGTACCCTGCCGACAGTTGCCAACCTGAACCCCAACGAATGGGCCGTCGAGCAAGCCAGAAAAGCCCCGGTTTGCATTGTTTTCCTTGGATTGAATGGCACCATCGAGGGTGAGGAAGGAGACGCCATCGCCTCTCCCACAAAGGGCGACAAAGTCAGTTTATCCTTACCGGAACCTCAGATGGTCTTATTGCGCAAGTTAGGTAAAGACAGAACGAACAAGATTATTACCGTCGTGACCGCCGGCAGCCCCGTTGATGTCAGGGAAATTTCCGAGTTGTCGGACGCCGTTTTCCTGACGTGGTATCCAGGACAAGAAGGTGGAAACGCACTGGGCGATCTACTGTTCGGAGATGCCAGTCCGTCGGGCAGGCTACCGGTTACTTTTCCGCTCTCAGCTGAAGCCCTGCCTGCCTTTGATGACTATTCCATGCAAGGTCGCACCTACAAGTATATGAAAGACAACATCGCCTATCCCTTCGGATACGGGTTGACGTACAGCACCATCACGTATGGAAACCTTGTTGTGGAACAACCTGACCCTAAAAAAACGTCTTTCTCGGTGAAAGTCACCCTGGAAAATCGCGGCAAATATGCCGTAGAGGAAGTACCGCAGTTGTATGTCAAAACACCGGGCTCCGGCGTCACGACACCGTTAAACACACTGATTGGCTTCCGCAGGGTTCCATTGTTACCCGGTGAGCGTAAGGAAGTTAGCTTTCAGGTCGGCATGGACCAGTTGAACATGGTCATGGAAGATGGCAAAAAACGCCTACTCAAAGGTTCATATACATTAACCGTATCGGGGGCCGCACCATCCGAACGTACAACGGCGCTGAATGTACCGCAATGCAGCTGGAACGGATCATTATAACTATCTGATAAGAGAAACAATCCCATCAATGACGGAAATAGAAACAGAGGCACCGACCAATCACACCGCATCAGGAAACCGTCACGCAGGGCATCACCGCTATGCAGTCGTGATCTTTCTGTTGTTCGTTGCAGTAGAGACCCTGGTACTTCGTTGGAACTTCCTGTGGAAAATACAGGAGCTGGACTTATTTGTGTTTAGCGCTGCCTTTTTGCACGACACCTTTCAGCAAGCCGGCGGAGCCATTCGTTATGCCGGCTCATTCCTGACTCAATTTTTTTATTATCCTTGGTTGGGTGGCCTGCTGTACGTCCTGTTATTGATCGTGACTTCCCGGTTGACGGCGTTGGCATTCAATCTGAAAAAGCACCTGCATCCGTATTCGTTCATTCCCGCATTGGCGGTACTTTTAACACTGACCGAGTTGGGCTATGAGATCATTAGCCTGAATACACACGGATATGCCTTTGTTGTCCCCATAGGCCTGTTCACACTGATGGTGGGTTTCCTGTGCTACCGTAAGTTGAGCAGCAATCAAGCACGAACAATTTTTGTTTTTGGGTGGACGCTGCTGGGGTTTCCCCTATTTGGCGTGTATGCGTTGATGGGAACCCTGCTCATGGTTTTGTTTACATTCAGGACATGGAATCAACTTCACAACAAATGGGCATGGATGCCTTTATTGGTGGGATTGGCCAGTTTGCTGCTGCTTCCGTTACTGATAAATAACGTGCTGTTTCAGGCCGACGGTGGTGGCAGCCCTTATGGTGCCTTGCTTCCCGTTTTTTCATCTGATAAAGCCTTCTTGTGGTTACCCTACATCGTATTGGCCGTTTCCTTGTTAACCCTGGTGCTTACCTTTCCGCTTCAATCGCCGACTGTGTTGATTGTACATCAACGACGCGCTTCATTCATCTTGTTGGGAGCGACACTGTTGATGGTACACATCTGCAGCTTCGGAGATAAGACCTTTTATACCGAATTGGCCATGGAAAGAGCCTTTTCAACGGACAACTGGCAAGATGTACTCCGGCTTTCCAACCGTGTTGAAGACCAATCGTCCGAACTCACCGCATCCTACACCGACTTGGCGCGTTACAAACTTGGCCTGATGGAAACGCCTCCGCTTGTGACGGCATCACCCCTTTCGGGAGCAATGATTTACTACGAATTCGGCGATGCAGAAAACGCGCTGCGTTGGAGCATGAAGCATGCGGCGCTGTATGGAATGAATGCCTATGTATTGAAGTACCTGGTCTTATCGGCACGCGCCACCGGCAACTATACCCTGGCAAACCAATTCATTCAGCCGCTGGCAGGCACCTTATTTTATAGTAATTGGGCGTTGGAACAAGCCTCCCTTATTGAACATTCCCTTAAATCCACCACCCTGCCATGACAGAAAAAAAACGACGTTTTCCACGTCTGCTGTATTTATCGACGGCTGTTATTCTGTTGATACTGGCAGGCATCACCTTGTGGTCGAACAGCTTGCGGGTTCCTTCCGATTCGCTGCCGGCCCCCGATGAATTGGACGTGTTTCCGGCTTCCTATGCTGACTATTTAGTCATTCCATACAACATTGCTCCTCTGAATTTCAGCATTAAGAACGAAGCGTACGACTACATCACCTGTCTGTCAGCGCCAAAAGGGGACCCCATTCTCATCAAGGGAAACGACGTGGACATCAACACGCGCAGGTGGAAAAAAATGCTGGATGCCAACAAAGGGGAAGCCTTGTTGATTACTGTTTATGTTAAACGAGACGGTGTTTGGTTTCACTTTCCGACCATCACCTATCAAATCGCTGCAGAACCAATTGACACATGGGTGGTCTATCGAATGACGCAACCAGCTTATACCGATTTGGGGGATATCACCCTTATTCAGCGGAACCTGGAATCATTCAAGGAAAAAATACTGTACAAAAATCAGCGAATCAGCAACCTAAAGAATCCTTCACTGGCCACCACACTCTTTCCCGCCTTTCACCCGTTGTTGGATGTCTACGCCAGTGCGGTTGACAAGCGGGGAAAATCAGTGCCTTTCATGGACAGTGAATGTTCCAATGCGTTCGATGCTGGATCTAACCTGTGTCTCAAAAAAACAGCTACTACTGTAGAAAAAAACGCTGCCACAGGCGTTTTCAATGAAAGTATCCTGGAGGCTTTTCCGTCTTGGAGCAAGGATGGGAAACAGCTTTTTTCATCCATCGCCGTAGTGAGCAACAGCCGTTTGAAAGGAAACATACCGCCTCCCACCCACTTCAATTTGGTACGCAGACTATTCAATCCTTCAACCATGACCATCGGATTTGCCGATACCTTGGTCAACGCGTTGCAACTGGGAAAAAGTGCGGTCACACCCCGCATCTCCCCCGATGGCAAGCAGTTGCTATTCTGCATGACAGAAAATGGAAACGCCCCTCTTTGGGACAAAAGCAGCGACATCTATATCATGGACATAAAAAATGGGTCATGGCGACAGCTGGATGTGATAAACAGTCCCAGTGTTGACAACCAACCTTGCTGGTCATCAAACGGGCGCTGGATCATATTTGGGTCCAACCGGCTCGATGGAACTTACACGCGTTTGTACATGGCCTATTTTGACAAAGATGGCCTGATTCACAAACCCTTTGTCCTGCCACAACAGGACCCGACTCACGATGAGCAATCTTTCCGCTCCAGCAATACCCCTGAATTTATTTCCACGCCAACCACAACAGGTCAACTTCGGTTATTGGTCTATCTACTGGATATGTTTGACAACAACTAACTTTTTCCCGAAGGAGTGCACGGTCAATCGTATTATTGCGTACTTTTGCATGCCTCAGATTAGTAGCAATGATTCATAGAATCGCATATAACAGCTCTACAGGTTCATTCGAAGATTGTCTCGCCGACTGCCTCGAGAACGCTCGTATCCAAGCAGAAAAGAGCACCCTGCTTGGTGTCGTCTTTTTTGTTGACGCAGCTCAACCAGCCTCCTTTCACGATGCAAATCAACTGATTTCCGCTGCTATAGACAAGAAAGGCTTTATCTTTCCATTCAATGTGCTGGCCCAGGCCGGTTGCTGTCCTGTTTCCATCGAACTATGGATGGACGATGCCCTTCTGAAAGTCGAATACCTAACCTACGAAGGTGTTCGGTATACCCGCGCCCATGCTGAAATCGGCACCTCTGTTTGGGGCATCGGTCTTCATCACCGCGATATGAATGCCGGCATCCAGGAACAGGCAGACGAAACGTTCAGGCTATTGGATGGCATTCTCCGTAACGAAGGTCTGTTGTTGTCCGACATTGTACGCCAATGGAATTATGTACCCGGCATTCTCGACGTTGAGTCTACCTCTGGAAAAACCATCCAACATTATCAAGCGTTCAATGAAGTGCGCAAGCATTGGTACGCAAAGGATCTGTTTACAGAGGGTTACCCGGCCGCAACCGGCATTGGGGTGAGAACAGGTCCGTTCTCGATCGATTTTGTCGCCATCAAGTCAAGTCCTTCGGTTAAAAAAATAGGTTTGTGCAACCCCAAGCAGAAAAATGCCTATCAATACACGCAGCAACACCTCATTGGCGATGCCCTGAAGGGAAAGCAAAAGAATCCTCCCCTATTTGAGCGGGCCAAACTGCTGAATTTCACAGACAGTTCTCTGGTCATCATATCCGGAACGGCGGCGATTCTTGGACAGGAAACAGTTGGTGAGGGCAATGTACGCGAACAAACAGAGGTTACCATCAAAAATATGCTTGAATTGACTGCTCCAGCTGTTACCGGACAGGATAACACCTACCGTTTCAACTACTTACGGGTGTACGTCAAAAATCCTGAGAATCGGGATACCGTCAAAGCTATCTGTGATTCGTATTTCCCGAATGTGCCTGCATCCTTCGTACTAGCAGACGTCTGTCGGGACAACCTTCTGATGGAAATTGAGGGTGAAGCGTCCACCTAAGGAACCATAATACAACGTCTATGACACAAAAAACCGGCAAGACACACGTTCAACGTCCAATCAATCCGGCGTCAGGCAAACAGAGCCCGAGCAACAAACGACTGATACAGGAGGAACACAAAAAAACAAATCGCTTCAGTCAATTGACCGAAAGTAAGTTATATATCCTACTTTCGCTTGCGTTGTTTGTGCTGTTTGTTGTCTACCAAACCTTGGTGACAAATAGGCCTGTTATCTGGAAATTACACGATCAATCACTTTTTCTGACTGACCTTACGTACTTGAAAGAATGTCTTTCGAGTGTGGGCGGATTGTCCGTTTATATAGCCAGCTTTTTCAACGATTTCTTTTTGACTCCTTGGCTTGGCACGATCTTCTATACAACCTTTTTGCTGCTCGTCATCTGGGTCACCTCCAAGGCGTTCAACCTGAAAGGATGGTTGTTTCCATTGGCGCTGATTCCATCGCTGCTCTTGTTGTTGTCTTTGACACAAAACGGTTACATGATCTATGTGATTAAGTTAAAGGCATTCTCTTATGTTGGCATTTTGGGAATACTGGTCACGCTCACGGGAGCCTTGCTGGGAGCGAAAGCAAGAAAACCGATTGTGCAATCGCTGGTGGCTGTTCTGTACATGCTGGTGGCGTACCCCGTTGCAGGCGTTTATGGTGTAATGGGCACCTTACTGTTTGCCATTTTTTCCCTCAAACACGGCCTTCGTGAAAAACAATATGTTCACCTGATACCGGCAGGTGTTGCCTTGCTGGCCCTGTTCATGGTGCCTCGTGCGTACGATTGGGTGTACCAAGCCACCCTGCAAGAGAAACTGTACCTAGCCAATCTGCCGGATTATTGGCATACAGAAAGTGAACGCTTCTTGTGGCTTCCCTATAAATTACTGGCAGGCTGTCTTCTTTTGTTAGCCCTCTTGCCGAAAAAGATGCCATCCATGAATTCAGTGGTAAGACTACTGCCATTTGTACTTTTCATAGCCGTTGTCTTCTTTGTTGATAAAAAAACATTCAAGGACGAGAATTTCAAAACCGAACTCCGCATGATGGAGGCCTCCGAAAAAGGCGATTGGAACCAGGTACTCCAGTTGGCAAACGAGGTAAAGGATGAACCAACCCGATTGATTGTAATGCACACCAATCTGGCATTGTTCAAGTTAGGCAAATTGGGTGATGCCCTATACCATTACCGCGATGGCAACAAAATAAAGAAAGCCCCCCGTGGTATCTTCGACGTATATTTAGCCGGTCCCTTCTTTTACTTTCAATACGGCAAGATTAACTACAGCTATAAATGGTGCATGGAAAATACCGTGGAATACGGACAAAGCCCAACAAGCTTGAACTATTTCGTACTGAGCTGCGCGGTGAACGGCCAAAAGAAATTGGCCGAAAAATACAATAACATTTTAAGCAAAAGCCTGCTTTACAGATCATTGTCAAAGAAATTAGCTAAAATAATTGAAGACCCAACTTTGTTGGAAAAAGAGCCGGCTTATAGTAAGGTACTCGTTCTGACCAAGTTCGACAACTTCTTAGACTGCGACCAATCAGAAATGGAGAGGTACCTGCGTTTTAATTTCGCGTTTACGGTAGGTGGACCTCCTGAGATGGTGGAACTGTGCCTGTTGGCCAATATGGATCTTAGAAATCCCAATCAGTTTTGGCCGGCCTATTTCTATTACATCCAAAACTTCAAACGACCGATTCCCATTCACATTCAGGAAGCCGCACTACTGTTTAACCACCTCCAAAAAACCAACTACATCGACCCAAGCCGATTTGACCCCACGGTACTCAAGCGATTTGACCAATTCCTGGCGATGATTCAGCAATATGCCGGTATGGCTGATTACACCGTTAAAGATTTGTTTAAAGCTCCATTCGGCGACACGTATTGGTACCAATTTTCTTTCATCACTAACCATTCCAACCCCTCTAATTCCCCAAAATATTCTCCATACTCCTCCTGATCATGAAGGCATATCTGAAATCCCTGCTTTTTTTGGGTTTATTTTTGCCATTGATGGCATGCACCCATTTGCCGGACAATTATACGAAAACAAACGATACACTTCGTCTGAAGCCTGACTATAGCGGGGTTACGCTTCCATGCAACATCGCCCCCATGAACTTCGACATTGAAAACGAAGCTGATCAATACATCACTCAAATCCGGTCAACTCATGGCAAACCGATTATCCTAACCGGTAAAGGAGTAAGGATAAACATGAAAAAATGGAAAAAGCTACTGGAAGCCAATAAGGGTGAGCGTCTTATCGTGGAGGTCTATGCCAAAAAGAACGGAAGTTGGGTTCGTTTTCCCCTCATTAAGAACGTTATCGCTCCCGAACCCGTTGACAACTACGTCGTCTATCGATACATCGCGCCGCTGTATACGCTCTACGAAGGGATGTCCATCAATCAGCGAAACCTGGAGAACTTTGACGTGTCCGTATTGTACGACAATCGCAACCTGTCTACCGATGAAAAATCGCAGTGCGTAAACTGTCATTCCTTTCAGAATTACAATAAAAACGGCAGCATGCAGCTACACTTAAGAGGAGAGAACGGTTGCACCCTGTTTGTCAGAAACGGCAAATACACCAAAATCAACCTGAAAAATCCGGCATTTGTGGGCAACGCAGTGTATCCGAGCTGGCATCCCACAGAAAATGTGGTCGCTTATTCGGTCAACGTAATTGGCCAAAACTTCTACACCAAAAAGCTTGACAAAGTAGAGGTGCTCGACGAAAAGTCAGACTTGGTGCTGTATGACGTGGATAAAAACCGTATTACCCCCATTGAAATATCCGGTAATTGGTTGGAAACCTTTCCCTACTGGAGCCCCGATGGGAAGTATCTTTATTATGCATCAGCTTATTTCAACCCGACATCAGCTAACGTCGAAGTGGAAACCATCGAAAAGTACGCCACCATTCGATATAACCTAGTCCGAAAGGCATTTAACACCACCACCCATACCTTTGGTCAAACAGATACGGTGGTTAGTGCCAGCTCAATCGGAAAAAGTGCCACGTTTCCGCGCGTATCACCCGATGGCCGTTACCTCCTCTATACCATGGCCGACTACGGCAACTTTCACATCTGGCACCGCAGCAGCGACCTTTACCTGATGGATTTGAAAACAAGAGTGAAACGAAACGTAGAAGAGATTAACAGTCCGGAAGTGGAAAGTTATCATTCTTGGTCTTCAAACGGCAAATGGGTTATTTTCAGTTCCAGACGTGAAGATGCCGGTTACACCCGCTTGTACCTGACGTATTTTGACGGAAATGGGCACTTCAGCAAACCCTTCATCCTGCCACAGAAAGATCCGTCCTTCTATGAGCGTTCATTCAAGTCGTTCAACGTACCCGAATTCATCGTCAAACCGGCGCCCATTTCCAAACGTGGCATCCTGAAAGCCCTTAAAGACAGCACGCGGAACGCCAACCTCTAACAAGCACACGTTTCCGTTCTGCCGGTAGGGTATCCGAAGAAAAAAAGGACTATTTAAGGGAGATTTTTCGAGCCGTGGAGCCTACTTTAATAATGTAGTAGCCCTGAGGGAGTTCAAGAGCGATGTCCACGGTGGTGCTGTCGGCCTTTTTTTCCAAGACACGAACACCCAAAATATTAAGAATCTGAATTTTATCCCCAACTTTAACGTTCACCAGTTGAAGATTTTTATTTTTCAAGGAAATGGTCACACCTTGCTCCTGAGCCACTGCGACAACAGCAGCCTTCTCACTCTTCTGAGCCAGTACCGGTACGAAAAGTGCCAACAGACAGATGACCAATAAATGACGTCCTTTCATGCTTTGGCAGGGTTTACTCCGTAAAAATAGACATAAACCGCAAACCCTGCAACTATTTACCTTAGATTTCAAGTCTGAGGCCCTCGTGAGCCAAAAATACCGCTTCAAAATGCAACTTGGCTTCATTCAGCAAACACGTTTCATCCGTGTACCTAGCTGAATAATGCCCAATCAGTAATTTTTTCACGGAAGCCGCCTGTGCAATCAGACCGGCTTGTTCCGCGGTGCTGTGAAACGTCGATACGGCCTTGTCAGCCTCATCGTTGGCGAATGTAGCCTCGTGGTACAACAGATCGACGCCTTGAATAATCGGCAAAATGGAAGGGTTGTAGGCCGTATCACTAACATAAGCGTACGAAAGTGGAGGTGAGGGCGCCGTCGTCAAGGTACTGTTGGGAATGCAAAGACCATCGGGTGTAACAAAATCCTCCCCCGCTTTCAATGCAGGAATGGCCCGTAAAGGTACCTTATACGTATCCAACCATTCTTTTAAGATGTGGCGATCCTTGGGACGTTCTCTAAACAAAAAACCGGCACACGGAATACGATGCCTCAACGGAATGGTGAACACCTCCAGGGTACGGTCAGTATATATACAGCTATGTTTGGTGGGGTCGAAGGCAACAAAATGCACCTCATAGGTCAACTCCTGGCAATAGAAATCCAGCTGTGGACGCATGAGCCCCTCCAGCTCCTTCGGTGCATAAATATACAGCGGTGCGTGTCTACCCAATAACCCCATGGTGGAAATCAAACCAATCAGACCAAAACAATGGTCACCGTGCAGGTGGGAAATGAAAATAGCCTGCGTCTTATTAAAATTCAGATGCGTGTGTCTGAACTGAAGTTGGGTACCTTCCCCGCAATCAATCAGGAACTGCTTGCCACCGGCTACAAGCAATTGTGCCGAGGGTAAATGACGACGGGTCGGCAAAGCCGACCCGCATCCTAATATATGCAGTTCAAACGAACTCATGTCTCATTAAAATTCCGCGTTGCGCGGTGTACGTGGAAAAGGAATCACGTCGCGGATGTTGGACATACCGGTAACAAAAAGGATCAACCGTTCAAAGCCCAAACCAAAACCTGCATGAGGCGCTGTTCCAAATTTGCGGGTTTCCAGGTACCACCAAATGTCTTTTGTCGGAACACCCATCTCTTCGGCACGACGGGTTATTTTCTCCAAATCCTCCTCACGTTGGGAACCACCAATGATCTCCCCGATTTTCGGGAAAAGTACATCCATAGCCCTAACCGTCTTTCCGTCGTCGTTTTGTTTCATGTAAAACGACTTGATTTCCTTGGGGTAATCTGTTAAAATGACGGGGCATTTAAAGTGTTGTTCCACCAAGTAGCGTTCGTGTTCAGCCGCCAAATCGACTCCCCAGAAAACAGGGAACTCAAATTTTTGACCGTCTTTAATGGCTTTTTCCAAAATCTCAATGCCCTCGGTATACGTCAAACGGATAAATGTATGATTCAATACAGAATTCAATCGTTCCAGCAACTCTTTGTCATACATCGACGAGAGGAAATCCAAGTCATCCTTGCAGTTTTCAAGGGCCCATTTAATGCAGAATTGGATGAAATCTTCAGCCAACTGCATATTGTCCTCAATCTCGTTGAAGGCCACTTCGGGTTCGATCATCCAAAATTCCGACAAGTGTCTGGGCGTGTTCGAGTTTTCCGCACGAAACGTAGGCCCGAACGTATAGATGGAACCGAGAGACATCGCTCCCAACTCACCTTCCAATTGACCCGAAACAGTCAAGCTGGCTTGCTTGCCGTAAAAGTCGTTGGAAAAATCGATGGAACCCTTCTCGTCTTTTTTCAGGTCATACAGGTTCAACGTCGTTACCTGAAACATCTGTCCGGCACCTTCGCAGTCGGAAGCCGTAATAATGGGCGTATGGAAATAAAAGAAACCGCGTTCGTGAAAAAACGTATGGATGGCCATGGACATGTGATGCCGTATACGAAAGATGGCACCAAACGTATTGGTACGTGGCCTCAGGTGAGCAATCTCCCGCAAGTATTCCAGGGTATGGCCCTTTTTCTGCAGGGGATAACTGGCCGGATCGGCAGCACCCAACACGTCAATCTCTTTGGCATGAATCTCGGCTTGCTGTCCCTGTCCGGGCGATTCCACCAAGATACCGTTCACACTCAGGCAAGCTCCGGTTGTGACTGTCTTCAACTCATCCTCCGAGAAGTGTGCCAAATCGACGACTACCTGTACGTTTTTGATGGTCGAACCATCATTGATGGCAATGAAGTTGACTTGTTTATTACCACGACGGGTCCTCACCCATCCCTTCACATTCACCATGGCGCCAAAGTCCTCACGCTTCAGCACATCAATCACCTTGTCCCTTTTAAGTTTTTCCATATATCAATTAAACGAAAGCGCCCATCTTCAGCAAGTTGACCTCTTTTTCGGAAAGATGGCGCCACTTGCCGCGGGGCAGGTTCTTTTTTGTCAGACCGGCGAAATAGACACGGTCCAGCTTAAATACCTTGTAACCAAATGTTTCAAAAACACGACGGACCACCCTGTTTTGACCGGAGTGGATCTCAATGCCAACCACATTCATCTTGTCGGGATCCACATAGCTCAGGTTGTCAACAGCCACCAGTTCCTCGTCGAGCGTTACACCTTCTAAAATAGATTGAAAATCTGCCTCAGTGAGGTTTCTGTCTAACGTAACTTGGTATATTTTCCGCTTTTCAAACTTAGGATGCGTCAACTTGGAAGCCAAATCACCGTCGTTGGTGAGTAATAGCACACCGGTGGTATTACGGTCCAATCGTCCCACTGGATAAATGCGTTCGAAGCAAGCACCTTTGACAAGATCCATTACCGTCATGCGCTCTTGAGGATCGTCTGATGTTGTCACGCAATCCTTTGGCTTATTGAGCAGTATATATACCTTCCGTTCAATGTTCACGGGTTGGTCGTGGAATAAGATGGTATCGGTGGGTAACACTTTTACCCCCAATTCAGACACCGTATCTCCGTTAACTTTTACCACGCCGGCTTGGATGAATTCATCGGCCTCGCGTCGAGAACAAATACCGGCATTGGCCAGAAACTTGTTCAAGCGGATAGGTATGGTTGGATCAAGTGCCGCTTGGGGACCAGAGGTACGGCCATAGGGAACGCCGTGATCAAAGGTCGATTCGCGTTGGATGCGTGGACGACGCTGCCGACCATCGGCACGATCCGGCTTTGGCAACGACGGGCCGTTAAAATGGGGTTTCTGTGATTGTTCACCAAAGGTGCGACTCGGACGGTTATCACTGCCCCCAAAGCGGTTGCCGGAATCACCAAAGCGATTACCAGATTCACTCGAGCGGTTACCCGATCCACCGAAGCGGTTGCCTGATTCGCCAAAGCGATTGCCTGATCCACCAAAACGGTTGCCATCACCTGCGGGACGACTGGAACGGTCGAAACCACCCTCACCAAACGTACGCTTGGGCCTATCGGAATCAGAGCCAAACGAACGACGGGGACGATCATTATCCTCTCCAAAAGAACGTTTGGGTCTATCTGTATCGGATCCAAATGAACGACGAGGACGATCAGATCCTTGCTGGTCATTGTTGAACCTGCGAGGACGGTCAAAACCACCTTCTGAGGAGCCGCCGGATGATCCGCCAAAACGATTGCCGTCATCGCTGAAAGGACGACGGGGACGTGCTTGGTCTGTATTATTAAACGAACGACGAGGACGCTCGAAAGAGTTGCTCTCGCCCGTTGTGCCGTCAAAACGATTGCCATCATCGCCGAATGATCGACGGGGGCGTTCATTGTCTTCCCCAAACGAACGTCTGGGCCTTTCTGTGTTATCTCCAAAGGAACGTCTAGGTCTTTCTGCGTTATCACCAAAAGAGCGCTTGGGTCGTTCGGTATCGGAACCGAAAGATCGTCTGGGTCTTTCTGTATCAGAGCCAAAAGAACGACGAGGACTGTCGAAGGTATTGCCTTCACGTCCAGATCCGCTTCTGCCTTCTGTATTCGATTTGCGGGGTCGGTCAAAGCTTCCTTGAGCGCCGCTTCCTTCACCGCTGTTTCTTTTCCATGGGCTAAAACCCTCATCCTTGCGATCGCCATCACGGCGGGCGGCGTTTTCACCTTCATCAGGCTTGCGCTGCCATTTTTCATTGTCAGTCATCATGTGTGTTACGTGTTAATTTTAACTAGTGCTCTTTAATTATTGGCCCGTATACGTACTGGGTGTTATGGTTCTCAATTCAGCCTTGATGGAGTCGCTCACATCAAGTTGATCAATGAATGCTTGAATGGAAGCCTCTGTAATGGCTTCGTTTGTGCGCGTTAAGGCTTTCAGGGCCTCATATGGATTGGGGTAGCCTTCACGCCTGAGGATGGTTTGAATACCTTCAGCTACAACCGCCCAGTTGTTTGACAGATCTCTCTCCAAAGCTTTTTGGTTCAGCAGCAACTTACCCAGTCCTTTCAACGTGCTCTTTACGGCAATCAACGTGTGCGCCAAAGGAACACCAACCGTACGAAGCACCGTTGAATCGGTGAGATCTCGTTGCAACCTGGAAACCGGCAATTTGGCCGACAAATGATCGAACAAGGCGTTGGCAACGCCAAGGTTGCCTTCTGAATTTTCAAAATCAATGGGATTCACCTTATGAGGCATAGCCGATGACCCCACCTCTCCGGGTTTGATCTGTTGCTTGAAATATTCCATCGAAACGTACATCCAGAAGTCCCTGTCCAAATCGAGCAGGATGCTGTTGATCCGTTTCATGCCGTCGAAAAGGGCGGCCATATTATCGTAATTGGAAATTTGCGTGGTGCATTCCTCGCGTACGAGTCCAAGTTTCTCATTCAGAAACGCCTTGCCGAAAGCCGGCCAGTTTTCCCCGGGATAAGCCACGGTATGTGCGTTGAAGTTTCCGGTGGCTCCTCCGAATTTTCCGGAAAACGGGACTTGTTTGAGCAGCTCTAATTGTGCATTCAAGCGTGTCACGAATACGTTTATTTCCTTTCCCAAGCGCGTTGGGGAAGCAGGTTGGCCGTGTGTCTTCGCCAACATGGGTATGTTCGCCCATTCAGAAGCATACGCCGACAAGGTGTCGACAACTTGCTGCATGGCAGGAAAATAGACTTCCTGCATGGCATCTTTCAAAGACAAGGGAACGGCCGTATTGTTGATATCCTGGGAGGTCAGGCCAAAATGGATGAATTCCTTGTAATCCGACAGCCCTTCGGTGTCAAAGACTTCCTTTATAAAGTATTCAATGGCCTTGACATCGTGGTTTGTCACCTTTTCGATGGCTTTAACACGCTGAGAAACTTCGGGCGTAAGCTCGGTGTAAATCGCTCTTAATTTGGGAAAAACATCCGACTTTATCTGCTTTAACTGAGGAATCGGGTATTCGCACAAGGCAATGAAGTACTCGACTTCAACCTGCAGACGGTACCGAATCAAGGCAAATTCAGAAAAATAGTCAGCTAAAACAGCTGTTTGCGACCGATATCTTCCATCAATAGGTGATATGGCCGTTAGTTCTTGTAATTCCATCAGAAACGTTGTTTGTATCTTGGATGCAGTGTGTTTGTTAACCCGTCTTGTCGCCAGCTCATCACTGAGGCAACGTCAATCGACTACAAAAGTACGCATTTTCAATCAACTACGTCATTTTTGACCAACAAAAAATGCAACATAAAAAAAATGCCCTGCAAACCCCTTGCAGGGTAAAAAAAACGGTGTATCTTTGTCGCGCTTTTCACGATTCAGGGCGTTTAGCTCAGCTGGTTCAGAGCATCTGCCCTACAAGCAGAGGGTCGGGGGTTCGAATCCCTCAACGCCCACCACCTGAAAAAACGAAAAGCAACAACCGATCATATTGGGCGTTTAGCTCAGCTGGTTCAGAGCATCTGCCTTACAAGCAGAGGGTCGGGGGTTCGAATCCCTCAACGCCCACAAGGGGGATTGCCACGGCAGTCTCCTTTTTTTTGAGGGTTTTTGCTAACTTGCACCCGAAATTCCATTACTCTATGAAAGATTTTATCGCCCTCCTACTACGTCTTGCACCTCCATATAAGAGAAATGTGCTGTTAAATGTGGTCAACAACCTGTTGTCCACCCTCTTCAGCCTTTTTTCCTTCGCCCTGATCATCCCCATTCTGGAAATTTTGTTCGGCATCAACAAGAACGAATACACCAGCCTTATGCCCATCAACGGCTTTAACGGATTGGGCGATGCGTTGAAAAACAACCTCTATTACTACCTTGCCCAACTGGTCGAAACCCAGGGCGGCACCACGCTGCTTATCTTGGGTGGTTTTTTGATCATCATGACCTTCTTTAAATCGCTGTTCATGTACATGGCATCAGCCAACATGGTCAACATCCGCACCGGAATACTCCGGGATTTGAGAAATGCCATCTACCTAAAGGTAACCAGTCTTTCGTTGAGCTTTTTTTCGGAAGAGAAAAAAGGAGACATCCTGGCGAGGATGTCCGGAGACGTCAACGAAGTGGAGAATTCCGTGATGAGCTCACTCGACATGGTGTTCAAGAACTTGATCATGATTGTGGTGTATTTTATCACGCTATTGGGCATCAGTTGGCAATTAACCCTGTTTGTCATTTTCCTGTCTCCCATCGCCTTGTTTTTCATGGGTGGAGTGAGCAAAAAACTCAAAAGACCATCGCGCGAAGGCCAAGCACAATGGGGAGAACTGCTTTCTCAGATTGAGGAAACCCTGACAGGCCTGCGCATCATCAAGGCATTCAACGCTGAAAAGAAAATACGATTCAGGTTTTCCCAGCAAAACGAAAAGCTTCGGAATACCTCCAGCAAAATTGCCAGGCGCCAACAATTGGCCCACCCCATGAGCGAATTCCTTGGCACCACCATCATCGCCATCGTGGTTTGGTTCGGCGGCATATTGATTCTCAACAAACAGTCGTCCATTTCTGCCTCCAACTTCATTTTTTACCTAATCATCTTCTACAGCATCATCAACCCGGTAAAGGCTTTCTCCCAAGCCTGGTACAGCATTCAAAAAGGGTTGGCTTCGATGGAACGAATCGACAAAATCCTCAAGGCGGAAGAAACCATACGCGAAATCGAACACCCCATCAGACTGGACACGTTCCAACATGAAATCCGGTACGACAACGTCTGCTTCCGCTACCAAAGCGAACCCATCCTCCGAAATATCGACCTGGCCATTCGTAAAGGACAAACCGTCGCACTTGTCGGACAGTCCGGATCGGGCAAATCGACCCTGGTCGACCTGCTGCCTCGCTTCTACGACATCGAGAGCGGCAGCATTTCCATTGACGGTACGGACATCAGAGACATGGCTACGGACTCATTGCGCCATTTGATGGGCAACGTGAACCAGGAAGCCATTCTGTTCAACGACACATTTTTCAACAACATCGCCTTCGGGATGGATGGCGCCACGATGGAACAAGTGGTTGAAGCTGCAAAAATTGCCAACGCCCATGACTTCATTTCAGCCACAGAAGATGGGTATGAAACCAACATTGGCGACCGAGGTGGAAAATTATCGGGAGGTCAACGTCAACGCGTCAGTATTGCCAGAGCTGTATTGAAGAACCCGCCCATTTTGATACTGGACGAAGCCACTTCGGCGCTCGATACCGAATCGGAAAAGTTGGTACAGGAAGCCTTGGAGAACCTGATGAAACACCGCACGACCATCGTTATTGCCCACCGGTTGTCTACCATCAGAAACGCCGACCTAATCTGCGTGATGCACGAAGGCCGCATTGTGGAACGGGGAACGCATCAGGAACTGCTGTCAAAAAACGGGTATTTCAAACGCCTGTACGATATGCAAGCTTTCTAAAAGCCCTCCTCAAGGGCGTGTCGAAACACGGTCGAAATAGGGACTCTTACCCGTTGCGCTCATCGGAATGGCATAGGCCGCTTTGCACGTCGCACCCAACCAACCCAGCTTAATAGCCGAATAACCGGCCGAAAACATGACACGGGTATCCACGCGCATATCAGCAGCAACCGAACAGGCCGAACCAATCGCTATGCCCAGGTCGTTGAGCGGATATGCACACGGCAGTTTTCCATTTTTATCTTTTTCGTCGCAGGTGGGAAAACCACAATACCCGCAATTCATCCCCATGTTGGATAGTTTCGTTCCTATAAGAACCATGGCCTGTGATTGCCTGATAGTGTTGGCATCACGGTGAAAAAACAGCCGCCCCTCTGATTCAGCCAACTGATCCATCGAGTCGGCCAATTTCAACAAATCGTCACCCTCCACCAGAAGAATGATCAGGTTGTCCACTCCTTTTCCTTTTGGAGCCGTTCTGGCCGCTTGCATCATACGGTGTCCTGTTTCCAGTACAGTTTGATGATTAATCGCTGTCTCGTTGATGATCATACATTTACTTTTCCGTTATTTCTCTTTCAAATGTACCCAATACCACACAAAAAGGCAACCTATTTTCACGATGACCAAAAAAAAATGATCTTTTGCGTTTTTTTTTATCATAAATGTAGTTATTCCAATTTTTTTGTGTTTCTTTGTCGAAATTTGCCATCTAAGGCAAAGCTATATCTCTTTAATTTATTTATTATTTTATTATTTATGAACATTTACATCGGTAACCTGAACTACAGCGTTCGGGAAAATGACTTGAAAGAAGTGATGGAAGATTACGGCACTGTTCTTTCAGTTAAAATCATCAAAGACCGCGAAACCGGACGTTCCAAAGGTTTTGCTTTCTGCGAGATTGAAGAAGAAGACGGAGCCAAGAAGGCCATCGCTGAACTGAACGGTTCAGACTACGCTGGTCGCCCCATGGTTGTGAAAGAAGCTCTTCCTAAGAACTAATTCGCGACAAACGAATCAAGATTGACCTCACTTTATATATAAAGTCATTTAAAAAAAGCCGCTTCTTTCGAAGCGGCTTTTTTTGTATCCTTTTTTACAGACAGGAGAGGCTCAAGGCTCAACAAAAGCAACCACCTGACTCTTTTGCACACGTCCACCTTGAGGTACATCAATTTGAATTAACCGGCCATCAACAGCAGAAACCACAGGTTCCAAGCCATACAGGCTTTGAATCCAGCAACACGACTCACCACGTTTCACCATCGTGCCAATGGCAGGTGCCGTTGAAACATCGGTCACATCAACCTGCCAAAGCAGCTGACCGGCGCACGGTACTTGAATAGGAGAAGCAGTGGGGTGCGACTTCAACAATGCATCCACATCGAAACTGGGAACTTCCACGACGGGTCTTGAAACGAAAATGGGGGCACCAGCCTTAATCTTGGCTTGCTCCAATTCTTGTTCAAAACGCTGCTTAGCGACACCCGACTTGTAATCCCTGTACTGGCGATCGTGCATGGCCAATTCCAACAACTCTTCATCGTCCTGGCCCAGCGCCCAACCATTTGCTTCCATCTCAGCACGATACGATGGCAATGCATCAGGATAAGCATCCTGCGGGTTGCCGGTATAGAATTCCAGACCCTTATCCTTGACATATTGAAGGATTTCAGGAGCCAATTCACCAGGCAGTTTACCCATCTGTCCCAGAATCATATTCATGGAATCCTTATCGATGGTAGAAAAGCGCGGCTCACCTTTGGCTAAAGAAAAAATATTCATCAAGGCCACATTCTTGACGTATTGACTGAACGGAGTGACCAAGGGTGGATAACCCAGTCTTGGCCATGCATATTCTACTTCATTGAATAACTGAACAACCAGGTCATTGAACGTAACTTCCTTTTTTCCATTCTGCCTCAATGCCATATTGATGGCATTGTGCATGCCTTTCAAGTCGGCCATCATGGAACCCATCATACCACCGGGAAGACCGCATCCAACTAACAGCGAAGACATTTTCTTATTGGAGTCATTGATAAAATACCCCAAGAAATCGTCCATAAAACTTTGAGTAAGACGTCGGGCTTCCATATAGGCAGCCATATTGATGTCTTTAACCAAGAAGCCCGCATCCTTCATCATGGCTTGAATGGTAATCACATCCGGATGCACCATACCCCACGAGAGTGGTTCCATGGCAACATCCAAGTAATCCGCGCCGGCTCTTGCAACCTCCAACATGGAAGCTGGAGAGAATCCAGGACCCGTATGGCCATGGTATTCGATCTTCACCGAAGGATGCCTATCTTTTATGGTCTTTGTTAACCGCCCTAAAAAAGCAGGACGTCCAATTCCGGCCATATCTTTAAGGCAAATTTCTTCTGCCCCCATATCGATCAGCTTGTCGGCCAATGCCGAGTAATATTCAACCGTATGAATGGGGGAATTGGTGATGCACAACGCCGTTTGAGAAACCATACCGGCTTCCTTGGCATATTTAATGGATAGTTCCAGATTTCGTGGATCGTTCAAGCCGCAAAAAGACCGGGCAATATTGGTACCTTGAGCCTGTTTGACTTTAAACATGAGCCGCCTGACGTCTGCAGGAACAGGATTCATGCGAATGCCGTTCAACGCACGTTCAAGCATGTGGGTCTGAATGCCAACCTTGTTGAAGGGAGCTGTCCAATCACGGACTGCTTTATTCGGATTCTCACCAAAAAGCAGGTTGACCTGTTCAAAGGCACCCCCATTGGTTTCAACCCTGTCGAAACAACCCATGTCAATAATTACAGGGGCAATTTGCGTGAGTTGATCCACACGTGGCACGTATTTTCCGGAGGACTGCCACATGTCCCGATAAACCAAACTAAACTTAATTTCTTTTGCCATTTTCTTCGTAAAGTAGAATGAAACCTGAGATGCAATCGCTCGCGCCGCAAAATTACAGAAAATATTCCCCAATTGATCCGTATTGAGGAAAATTTTCATTAATAAATCATCTTTTTCTTATGCGCCTAATTACAAGATATATAACAAACAAAATACCCACCCCGACAGCGGCCCACTTCAATTCGTGGAAGTATTTCATCAGCACCTCTTGGTTTTTTCCAAAATAATAGCCCAACAACGACAAAACGGTGTTCCACAACGCGGAACCCACAAACGTGAAAAAAACAAATTTTCGCAGATCCATTTTGGCCAAACCGGCGGGTATCGAGATCAAATGACGAATACCGGGAATTAGGCGACCGATAAATGTGGAGATGTTGCCATTTTTGATAAAGTAATCCTCGGCTTTTTGCAATTTCTCCCGATTGATAAAAAAGAACCGGGCATACTTGCTGTCAGCCAAACCGTAGATGATGATTCTACCCAAATAAAATGACAGGGTATAGTTAATCAACGCACCCAGCACACATCCAATGGAAGCAGACAGGATGATTAGCAAGAGGTTCATTTCGCCTTGAGCGGCCAACCAAGCAGCCGGAGGGAGGATTAACTCGCTGGGAAGTGGGACAAACGTACTCTCAATGGCCATCAAAATCAGGATGGTCAGATAGGATATTTTGGAAAGATACCAATTGATTATGGAGCTGAAAACGGAGGCGATAATCATGTTATTATTCTTATTTTTAAAACCAACAAAGAAGTAAAAAAGTTAAAAATCAACAGCCAGTCCGGTTTGAAGCCGACGAAACGGATAATCCCTCAACGCGTGCTGGTAACCCATAAAATAATTCATTGAACCCCTTTTCCAAGACAACTTGGCACGAAGCACCAAGGGTTTGTCGCCTCCAATCCATCCGCTGTACCCTCCAATGCCGCCCTCCAAAGCCAAGTTACCGTGATAAAAGCAAAGCAAGGCTCCAAACAAGAGTGCATCGTTCTGATTTCGATTGTTTAGTTGATAACACAAAAAACCGAGGTTGGCGGCAAACCGTATTGAATCAACAAGACTGGTCCTCGACACCCACGTTTTACCGGTTGCCAATCGGAACGCGTACCCGGGCGTATCAAAATAGCGTGCACCGGCAGACGTTTCGCTGGACGCTGTTTTCAACATAATATCCAGCGACACGCCCGGTTTACAGGCAGTCTCTCTAAGTAAAGCCATTTGCGTAGAAATGTAATAGTCTCCAATCAAAAACGTTTCTTGCGCCGACTCGACCATTGAAGCACGGTAGTCACGCACAGCGTTCGTTGTCTTATAGTGTTCAAGGAAAACACCCGAGCCTGTTATCGCCAACCGACCCGGAATGAAAACATAGGTAAACCGGGAAGAAAGACTTTGCGTTTGGTCTCCGAACCCCCAAAATACGTCAGCCGACATCTCAGCACGATGTTTCAAGGATATCGTACCGTCGGACAATTCCGGCACTGGCAAAGCATTGGGCCCAAAATAAGCAGCGGTGTACTTCATGTAGCTGTTCCAGTCTGAGACACCGTTGTAGTTGTGCGCTTGTTGCCACCATTCGGGCAGTTCCGCCCTGAGCGTAGTTACGCCACCTACCCATAAAAGTAGCACGACAAACAACCGCTGTTTGTTCACTAAAAAACCGACTATCGGGTTATAATGAGCAATAACTGCTTTTGTTTTTGATGCGCGCATCATTATTAATGGGTTGTCACTTCCACCCGCTTGGTAGGAGCCATGGTTGCATTTCGAAGGGTCACTTGTGCCACAACGTGGTCGGCCAATTCCATAAATGCACGACCGGTAATGCTATCCGGGTTCAATGCCACCGGCTCACCCGAGTCGCCGCCCTCGCAAATGCTTTGCACAACGGGAATTTGACCCAGCAAGGGAATGCCCAGTTCTTCCGCCAAGGCCTTGCAGCCTTCCTTGCCAAAGAGGTAGTATTTCATTGAAGGTAATTCCGCCGGGGTAAACCACGACATATTTTCTATCAGTCCCAGTATGGGCACATTTACCTTATCGCCCGTAAACATACTGATTCCCTTGCGTGCATCAGCCAACGCCACTTGTTGTGGCGTGCTCACCACAACGGCACCGGTGATGGATAACGTCTGCACTACGGTTAAATGAATGTCGCTGGTTCCAGGAGGCATGTCGATCAGCAGAAAGTCGAGGTCACCCCAATTTGTATCGGCAATAAGCTGTTTCAGGGCGTTTGAAGCCATGCCTCCTCTCCAAACGACGGCATCGTTCTTATTGACAAAAAAACCAATGGACAATAGTTTCACCCCATATTTTTCCTCAGGTTGGATCAAATCACGTCCGTCGATGCGTTCCACCGTCGGCCTGGCTTCTTCCACGTTGAACATCTTGGGAATGGATGGGCCGAAAATATCGGCGTCAAGCAGTCCCACCCGGTAGCCTTGAGCAGCGAGTGCCACCGCCAAGTTGGAAGAAACCGTTGACTTCCCCACGCCACCTTTGCCGGAAGCAATGGCCAATACGTTCTTCACGTTCGGCAACAGCTTATCGGGCTCAGGCCTGGGGAGTTGAGCCGCTTTGACTTGAATGGTTACATGGACATCTTCACCCACAAAGGCGTGTATGGTTGCCTCGGCAGACTTTACGACCGATTTGATAAATGGATCATTGGGCTTCTCAAACTTTAAGCTGAATGAAACGGAGTTGCCGTCAATCCGAATATCGTCCTCCACCATACCGGCTGAAACCAAATCGTTACCGGTGCCGGGGTATCTGACTTTTGCAAGCGCATCAGTAATCAGTTGTGGGTAAATTGCCATATTGATTTATGTATTAAAGGGTGACATTTCTGGCACTGCGACCAAAACTGCGATAGGGATCAGGGGGAATGACTACATCCGGTTCCACCCAGCTTATGCCTTCAGGCAGCTTGAATTGAATGTATTTTATGGTCAGACCGCGCATCAGCCATTGCTTCTCGTAAAATGTTTGAATAGAGAGCAAGGGGTCTGCCCAGCCGCAATGATACAAGTCATCCGTTTGCAAGGCTACGGGAAGGCGATTCGCCAGTACCATCTCGCAGGTATAGGCAAACAGGAACTGGCTGTCCGTTTTCAAGTGAACCGTCCCATTCGGTTGCAGGAAACGTTGATAATCCACCATGAAACGGGTAGACAACAACCGCTTACTGACCTTTTTCATTTGCGGATCGGGGAATGTCAACCAAATTTCCGACACTTCTCCCGGGGCAAAAAATTGAGTGATGAATTCAATATGGGTACGCAGAAAAACCGCGTTCTTTAGGCCTTTTTCCTGTACTTCCTTGGCTCCTGTCCACATGCGGGCCCCTTTGATATCAATACCAATGACGTTTTTTTCAGGGTATAATTCCGACAACGCTACCGTGTATTCTCCTTTGCCACAACCCAGTTCAATCACAATCGGATTGTCGTTGCCAAAGACCTTTTTTTTCCAATTTCCCTTCAACGAATTATCCCCTTGAACGTACTGCGCACACTCAAACACATGGGGCCATTCGCCCATATCGCTAAATTTCTGTAATTTATTTTTTCCCATTGATGGTGATAATTCCTACCAACGATTGCTCAACAAAGTTCATTTTTTCTGAAAAATGATGCGAAAACTTCAGTTGTAAGACCAACGGTTTTTGCTTGTAAAAATCGTACGTAACATCGGTTCGACCATACAGCTTACCGCAGAAAAATGGATCACCCCAATAAATGCTTGTGCCAAAACGATCATAATCCGGCATCAAACCGCCCCCGAAGTACCAGGTGGACAATAGCCCAAACTTCTTCCACGCAGCATTTACTTCTCCCATTACACCCTTTCCGATTGACCAATTCATCGTTTGTTTTCTGTCGCGTTGACCACCCACCAGGCAACCTACCTGAAAGGTCAACGTGTCCAACCGGGTTTGTCGGGTTAGGTCCAGGCCGAACGCGAGTTGACACAAGGCATTTTCCTGAACGCCAAGCACCAATTGGCTTGCAGCGTGGTGACGCAACAATGCCTGCAGGGTGGCATACACCGAGCCGCGCTTGAGCGTTCCCGTTGCCCCGACAAAAAACGCCTCGTGTTCAGCACCCGATTTTTTTCCTGTCCAGTCCAGAAACAATCCGGCATCGGCACCTGGATGACTGTAATGCCACCAAACCCCCGTCATGTTTGGTCGATAAAAATTGATGGAATCTTGAAAGAAAACCTTTGAGAATGTGCGCGTAGCCTCATCTCGTGGAAACGAGCCTGCTAAAAACTGAATCGTTCCGCGTTGATAGGCATAATAGGAGACAACGTCCTTATCGTCAATTAAGTTTAAGGTGCCATATTCCTTCAACAGGTTAACACCCGCGTGCAAACTATTGAAACTATCCAGCTCAAGCCCAATTCCAGGATCTAACCAGACACCGGCCATGGTTTGAGGATGCTGAAAAGAGCTGCCTTCAAACTCCGTATTGTCAAAAAAATGAGTGAGGGACAAAGACCAATCAGCCCGCTGGGCACATAGCGACCACGACAGGGAACACACCAAGCACAACAGCAGTCCTTTCTTCATACCCTGTAGTTTACCCGGCGACAATCGCCAGCGGCAAAAATCCGTTATTCGATCATGGTTGTCCATCCGTACGGATCGGGAAGCTCACCGTATTGGATACCACGGAGCGTTTCGTATAATTTTCTCGATACAGGACCGGCTTCACCGTCTTTCGTGAATACATAATTTTTCCCCATCTCAGGATCGTCCATCCACCCGACGGGAGAAATGACGGCAGCGGTTCCGCAAGCACCCACTTCATCAAACGTGTTTATTTCATCCAAGGCGATGGGGCGTTTGATTACTTCCATACCCATATCCTTGGCCAATTGCATCAGACTCTTGTTGGTAATGGAGGGAAGAATGGAGGTTGATTCAGGCGTGAGGTAGGTATTGCCTTTTATCATGAAGAAATTGGCAGCACCGCACTCGTCTATGTATTTTTTCTCTCTCGCATCCAGGTACACTACCATGGAATAACCCTGCTTGTGGCCCAGTTCACCCGATCGTAGACTGGCGGCATAATTTCCTCCTACCTTGATCGTGCCTGTGCCATGGGGAGCTGCCCGGTCGAAGTCACGCATGATGACAACCCTGGACGGTTTGAAACCGGTTTTGAAATAAGGGCCTACCGGCGTAACAAAGAGAACAAAAAGATACTCGTCAGAAGGCTGAACACCCACCTTGGGACCGACACCGATCAACAGAGGACGAATGTACAACGAAGCGCCCGACTCGTAGGGTGGAACAAAACGTTCGTTCAGCTTGACAACCTTCTTGACAGCATCATTGAACATGTCCAAGGGGAAAGGAGCCATCAGTATTTCTTCAGCGGAACGTTGCAAACGCAAGGCGTTCTCGTCCATCCTGAAAATTCGAATCTTTCCGTCGGGCCCTCTGAATGCTTTTAATCCTTCAAACGCTTCCTGTCCATAATGGAGACAGGTTGCAGCCATATGAATGGTAATATTCTCTGAGGTGGAGACTTCCAATTCTCCCCATTTCCCATTTTTGTAATAACAACGAACGTTGTAATCAGTCGGCAAATAACCGAACGACAATTCAGACCAGTTTATCTTTTCCATGCAATCTGTAAAATATCCCGGATGGGCACTCACCATTGAGTACTGCACAAAAATACGCTTTTGTTTGAAAAGTGCAGCAAGAAAAACACATCGATTGTTGATAATGACAACAAACCAACCTCTTCTAAACTCGCAAAAAACGAGCATAAGTATTGCTCGATCTGTCTTTTTGTGCAACATTACCGATTTTTAAGACTATATGTGATAGCTTAGCGGTTTTATTTATATACTTTTGTCATTCGAATAACTAATATCGCTTCATTATGTGTGGATTCACAGGAGCCTTTGAGCTTAAACAACCTTCCGGCGATCTTCGGCCTCAAGTCCTTAAAATGAGCAAGCAGATTCGCCATCGCGGTCCGGACTGGTCCGGCATTTACTGCGGAGAAAAAGCCATACTTGCCCACGAACGACTATCTATCGTCGACCCCATGTCGGGTAGTCAACCTTTATATTCCCCCGACGGAACCTGCGTACTGGCTGTTAATGGCGAAATATACAATCACGAAGCCATCAGGGAACAGTATAAAGATACCTATGACTTTCAGACTAAGTCTGATTGCGAAGTAATACTGGCACTATACAAAGATAAAGGCGTCGATTTTCTGGAAGATCTGAACGGCATCTTCGCCTTTGCACTCTATGATATTGAAAAGGATATTTACTTAATAGCCAGAGACCATATTGGTGTCATCCCTTTGTATATGGGATGGGACAAAAAAGGCCAATTTTTCGTTGCTTCAGAATTGAAAGCCTTGGAACCCTGGTGCGAACGGGTCGAGGTCTTTCTTCCCGGTCATTTATTGGATAGCAGGGAAGGAAAACTGCGTCGTTGGTACCAACGGGACTGGCAATCGTATGATGCGGTCAAAGACAATACCAGCTCTATCGAAAAATTACACATCGCTTTGGAAGCCGCTGTTAAACGTCAATTAATGTCGGACGTACCGTACGGCGTGCTGTTGTCAGGCGGATTGGATTCCTCCATCATTTCCGCTGTGGCCAAGAAATACGCGTCAAGACGTATTGAAAGCGGTAGCGTGCAGGAAGCGTGGTGGCCCCAGTTGCATTCCTTTGCCGTTGGATTGGTGGGTTCACCCGACTTAGCTGCTGCACGCAAGGTTGCGGACCACATCGGAACCGTGCACCACGAAATCAACTTCACCATCGAGCAGGGCATGGACGCCATCAGTGATGTGATCTACCACCTTGAAACATACGACGTTACCACCGTAAGGGCCTCCACCCCCATGTATATTTTAGCAAGGGCTATTAAATCGATGGGGGTCAAAATGGTACTGTCTGGCGAAGGAGCCGATGAAATTTTCGGTGGCTACCTGTATTTTCACAAAGCGCCATCACCCAAGGACCTGCACGAGGAAACCGTGCGCAAATTGGACAAACTGCACCTGTACGACTGCCTCAGGGCCAATAAATCACTGGCAGCATGGGGCGTGGAAGGAAGGGTACCTTTCTTGGACAAGGAATTCATGGATGTAGCCATGCGCCTAAACCCGGCTGATAAGATGTGCAAAGATGGCCGCATGGAAAAATGGATTCTGCGCAAGGCGTTTGAAGGGTATCTTCCCGCCGAAGTGGCTTGGAGGCAAAAAGAACAATTTTCAGACGGTGTGGGCTACGGATGGATTGACCACCTGAAAGCCAATGCTGCGGAAAAAGTAAGCGATGACGATATGGCCAAGGCGGCAGAACGCTTCCCCATCAACCCCCCGATGAACAAAGAGGAATACGTTTACCGCTGCATTTTCGCGGAACACTTTCCTTCCGACTCAGCCGCAGCATGCGTACCTTCCGTACCCTCTGTTGCCTGCAGCACACCCATCGCTTTAGAATGGGACGAGGCCTTCAAAAAAATGAACGACCCCTCAGGAAGGGCCGTTCACACGGTTCACGAACAAGCGTACTGATAATCAGCACACGTAATCCACAACTTGGCGCCCAGAAGTGACGCTTTGTATGAAGCCCTTGGCTGCCTCATGTGCGGGATGCACCTGATAGGCATCGAGGGCTTCACGCGTTTCAAATACGGAGTAAAGTGCCACATCGGCACTGGCAGGCCCTTGCACAAAATCGATACCGACTTCCAGCTCCAACAAGCCGGTTATTTGCCCGTTCAAGGCCTCCAATTTTTCCTTGATCAATTGCGCATTGGTTGCTTTGTCGTTACCCTGCGCATTTTCGTTGAGTTTCCAAAATACAAAATGCTTAATCATGATTGTTGTTCTTTGTTGGCATGAATTTAAGCGGCAAAGGTACAGAATTATGCGTGTAGTAAGGAACTATTTGCTACTTTTGCCCTTATCAGCAGTATCCTAATTTTCAGCAATCATGATAGCTTTTATTCAGACCGTGGTCAAAACCGACGCGACATTTTTTACGACATTTTTGGAGAAAACGACCGATTGGTTGTTGACACATGGCATCCGGGTTGTCCTCATCATCGGCGTGGCTTGGCTACTCAAAGCACTATCCAAGCGCATCGTGTTCCGCATCGCCCGCGTGGCATCCAACTCAGACCGCATGAATATGACAGAGTCTGAAATTAAACGCATGGATACCATTGCCCGTTTATTCAACTGGACGTTCAACACCCTCATCGTGCTGATTTCTACAATGATGATCCTCAAGGAATTCAACGTAGACATTGCCCCCATCCTCGCTGGCGCCGGTATTCTGGGTGTGGCAGTGGGCTTCGGCGGCCAATACTTGGTGCGCGATATCATCACCGGCTTTTTCATCATCTTTGAAAATCAGTACCGCATTGATGACGTCGTTTCCATTGGCGGCATCACAGGTGCCGTTGAAGACATTACCTTACGGGTAACCACGCTGCGCGACGAAAACGGCACCGTCCACCACATTCCGCATGGAGAAATAAAGACCGTATCCAACCTGACTAAGCAGTTTTCCAAAATTAACATCACGGTGGGCGTATCATACGAAGCCGACATCAATCACGTCAGGGAAGTGATCAACCGCGTCGGGCTGCAATTAGCGAACGAAGAATACTGGAAGACACTGATCACGCAAGCCCCGACCTTTCTCCGGGTGGATTCGCTGGACGATTCCGCCGTATCCATCAAGATCACCGGCGTTACTCTGCCTTCCAAGCAATGGGAGGTCATGGGCGAACTCAGGAAACGATTGAAAGAGGCCTTTGATACCGAAGGAATTGAAATTCCTTTCCGGCAGTTGGTGATTCGAAATACAAACGGATAAAGCTAATTACGGCGCTTTCACCGCAAGCTTGATACAATCAATTCAGCTGTCCTTGCTGCTGCACCCGGCCCACCCAACAGATTCTTCATCGCCGCATACCCGTCTAACATAACCTTTCGCTCGGGCGTATCGCCCAGCAAGGGTTCCAAGGCGAGCGCGGCTCGTTTGCGCGTCAGCTTGCCCCCCATCAGCTCGGGAACAAGTTCTTTTCCCACAATCAGATTCACCAGTGAGATAAAGGGAACCTTCATGAACAACTTGAATCCAAGATTGGCCATAAAACCACCCCCAACCGCGTAGCAAACCACCTGTGGCACAGAGAACAAGGCCGTTTCCAACGTAGCCGTTCCTGATGTAACCAGGGCTGTATGCGCATACTGTAGCAAGAAATAGGTGGAATCGAACAGCAAAGGGATGCCGGCAGGCATGTACGATGTGTAGTAATCCAAGGGCACACCGGGAGCCCCGGCCACTACTACTTGAAAGTCCGGAAACCGGGCAGCAGTATCCATCATAAGGGGCAGATTGCCCTTGATTTCGGAACGACGGCTGCCGGGCAGCAACGCCAGAATGGGACGATAATCCAAACCGTGCTTCGAACGGAAGGCGGACACGTCGGTTTGGCTGGCAGCCAGATGCTCCGACACACTGTCCACCGAGGGGTTACCTACATACGTGGCAGTATACGCGTAGTGTTCAAAAAAGGCAGGCTCAAAAGGAAAAATCACGTACAACTTATCGATATACCGTTTGAAGGAACGAATGCGGTACGATTTCCAAGCCCACAACTTGGGAGAAATATAAAAGTGCACCGGCAACCCGGGTAGGTGCGTTTTGACAAACTGTGCGATGCGCAGGTTGAAGCTGGCGTAATCAACCAGCACCACCACGTCGGGTTTCCACCGTTCGATCTCCTGCTTGCAGCGGTCCATGATGCGAAGCAGGCTGCGCGCATGCAGCAACACATCGACAAAACCCATGTACGCCATGTCACGGTAGTGCATCACCGGTGTGCCCCCAACAGCAGCCATCTTGTCGCCACCAAAAAAACGGAAAGCGGCATCCGAATCCAGGCGTTTGATTTCCCGCATCAGATTGGCGGCGTGCAAATCGCCTGAAGCCTCCCCTGCTACCAAAAAATACCTCATGGTGGTCGAGTTCGTGTTCGAATTTATAGATTGGTAAACGACCAGCTCTTCAACTGCTCCACCAGCAATGGATCTGTCAAATCAATCGTGGATGGCACCACCGAAATGTAGCCCTCCTTCAACGCATACATGTCCGTATCGGTCGATTCAGGCTCGTCGTTTCTAAAGTTGCCGGTTAACCAATAATAGAAATCGCCCTTGGGGTGTTGACGCATGTCAAACTCTTCGACCCATCTGCCTTTGGCCTGACGGCACAATCGAATACCTTTCAACTCGGTGGTTGAAGGAATGTTGACATTCAAGCAGCGGCCTTTGGGCAATCCGTTTTCAATGACTTGTTCAGCCAATCGGCGGATATAGGGTCTGCACGGCTCAAAATCGGCATCCCACTCGTGATTATCCAACGACAACCCCACGGACGGAATACTATTGATGCAGCCTTCAATGACGGCCCCCAATGTGCCCGAATAATGGATGGCAACCGAGGCGTTGGTACCATGGTTCACCCCGGAAAAAACCACATCGGGTCGTCGTTCTTCAAACAAATGATTCAATGCCAATTTGACACAATCCACCGGCGTTCCGTTCGTTTTGTACAGACTCAATCCAGGCTCTTGTTTGACCAACGTCATGCGTAAGGGTGTTGTCACCGTAATGGCGGTGGACATACCCGACTGACCGGTGTCCGGTACGCATACAACAAGGTCACCAAGCGGTCTGAGCACGTCAATCAAAAAAGTCAGACCGGGGGCCAACCACCCATCGTCGTTTGAAATCAGTATCAGTGGTTTTTGTTTCATAGTGGTATCCATCATTCATACAAAGGTACAACGGATGAATCCATAAAACCGTATTATCAAACCAGAAAATTCCCTATCTTTGCGCATCTCATTTTGACAACCAACTCCGTATGGGAAAAATTATCGCTATCGCCAACCAAAAAGGGGGCGTGGGAAAAACCACCACCGCCATCAACTTGGCAGCCTCACTGGCCGTACAGGAAAAACGCGTCCTGCTCATTGACGCCGACCCTCAAGCCAATTCTTCTTCCGGTTTGGGCATTGCTGTAAAAACACTGGAATCGACCATTTACGAATGCCTCATCAACCAGGAAAGTCCCGAAAAGGCGATTCTGAATACGGAACTTGAGAACTTGAAAATATTACCGTCACACATAGACTTGGTCGGAGCCGAACTGGAAATGATCAACCTGCCCGATAGGGAGCGTATCATGCGCCGCATGCTCGAACCGATTCATGACAAATACGACTTTATCCTGATTGATTGTTCACCGTCACTTGGTCTGATTACGGTCAATGCCCTAACGGCCGCCGATTCGGTGATCATCCCTGTTCAGTGTGAGTATTTTGCACTTGAAGGCATCAGCAAGCTGCTGAACACCATCAAAATCATCAAATCGAAACTCAATCCCACGTTGGAAATTGAAGGTTTCCTGTTGACGATGTTCGACTCCCGCTTACGGCACGCCCGTCAGGTGGCCGATGAAGTAAGAAAACATTTCCAGGATCTGGTTTTCAAGACGTACATTCAACGAAATGTCAAACTGAGCGAGGCTCCCAGTTTTGGAACGCCTGTGCTCCTGTTCGACGCCGATTCCAAAGGATCGGTCGATTACATGCAACTTGCCCTGGAAGTCATCCAGAAAAACAAGCAGTGATAACTCAAGCACGTTCTAGCGTGCCGAATTGAACACCTATGGTACGAAAGAACACATTAGGCAGAGGGCTTGACGCCCTACTTAGCTCCGAAGACATCCGAACAGAGGGATCCTCGTCCATCAACGAAGTGCCTCTCTCGCAGATTGTCCCCAATCCCGACCAACCAAGACGGGAGTTCGACGAAACCGCCCTTTCCGAATTGGCCACTTCCATAGGAACCATCGGATTGATTCAGCCCATTTCCTTGAGAATGATGCCCGAGGGCAACTATCAGATCATTGCGGGCGAACGCCGTTTCCGGGCCGCAAAACTGGCGGGCCTGACACAAATCCCCGCCTATATCAAGACGGCTGAAGACGATCTTGTCATGGAAATGGGCCTGATTGAGAACATCCAACGGGAAGACTTGAACGCCATAGAGATTGCCCTGGCTTTTCAGAAATTACTGGAAATCTACCAACTCACGCAGGAAAAACTCAGCGACCGTCTCGGCAAAAAGCGGGCCACCATAGCCAATTACCTGAGGCTGCTTAAATTGCCGGCCGAGATTCAACTTGGACTAAAGAATAGAAAAATTGACATGGGGCATGCCAGGGCTCTTATTGGCATTGATGATCCAACCCTGCAAATCGCTCTTTACGAAGAATTGGTTGCCAACGGCTATTCCGTTCGCAAGGTGGAAGAATTGGTCAGAGCCGCCATGGAAACGCCCGAACAGCCAACCGGTTCACCGTCTGGCACATTACCCAAAGAAAAAGCCAAGACGCCCGAAGAATACCTTTTGTTGCAACAGATGCTTTCAAAGCAACTGGAGACCAACGTCTCATTTTCTATCGGAAAGAAAGGCAAGGGAAACATTACCATCCCTTTCAAATCGGAAGCACAACTGGAAAAGTTGCTGGCTCATCTTGACAAATTGATGCATTGACCTTGAAGCAGTTCCTCCGCTCATATGGCTTCCCCTGCATCGTCCTGTCCTGTCTGTTGACGTTGACGAACATCCAGGCCCTTTCCGCTCAATCAACGGTTGGCCAAGAGCTACTTGCCAAAACCGACACCCTGGTAACAATACCGGTTGATGATTCCTTGAAAGTCATCTACAAGCCGAACCCATCCAAAGCCATTTGGTATTCAGCCTTGTGTCCGGGTTTGGGACAATTATACAACCGCAGGTACTGGAAACTACCCATTGTCGCAGCCGGCATCGTGGGTATTTCCTACGCCATCAACTGGAATGGCAAGTACTATGTGGCCTATACAAATGCATACAGAGACATTTCCGACAACAATCCCGCTACGAAAAGCTATTTAAAATTACTCCCACCAGGGTATGAATTTAGTACATCGCAACTCACAAACGTACTGAAAAACCGTCAGGAAAAATACCGCCGCAGCCGAGATTTAAGCTACATTAGCGCCGTGGGTATTTATTTAATTTGTATCTTGGACGCCTATGTCGATGCCCAACTGTATGATTTTGACATTTCACCCGATTTGTCCATCGTACCAGCCATCCCTGGTGAAGGGTTTGGGGGCGCGAAAGCCATTGAATTTAGTCTATCATATCGTTTCTAACCGTAAGCTTCCATGAATCGTTTCCTAACCCTCCTACTCTGCCTATTTTTCAGCCTGCCGTTTTTTGCAAACGACAGTATGCCGACTCCCGGCGAACTGACCGACTACAAGTGGGCAGACGAAGGAATTGACATACCCGAAAGTTTGAACGCCGACCTCGACAGCCTGCTCAAAGATTGGCGGATTAAAACCTACAACGTCGTCAGCAAAGACTGTAATTGCGATCCTGATGTCGTTCCAACTTTTTCCGACTCCATTATCATGAAGCGGTTAGCTTCAATTCCCACCACCATACCCATGTCGTTCAACCCCGTCATCAAACGGTGCATTGATTTGTACACCAAGGATCGACGCGAACAGGTGCAGGTCATGCTCGGCCTCGGCAATTATTACAATGCCGTATTTGAAAGCGCACTGGAAAAATACCAATTGCCCCTCGAACTCAAATACCTTCCCGTGGTGGAATCGGCCTTAAACCCGAATGCGGTATCCAAAGCCGGTGCTGCCGGACTGTGGCAATTTATGAGTGGCACCGGCAAGATGTACGGCCTTGAAATCAACACCCTCCTGGACGACCGCAGAGACCCCATCAAATCATCAGATGCAGCGGCTCAATACCTGAAAGACCTGTATCAGATCTTTGGCGATTGGCACCTGGCCATTGCGGCATACAACTGCGGCCCCGGCAATGTGAATAAAGCCATCAAGCGCGCCGGAGGAAAGAAAAACTACTGGGACATCTATTTCTACCTACCCAGAGAAACCAGGGGATATGTGCCCCTGTTTATCGCGGCGAACTACGTGATGAATTTCCACAAGGAACACCAGCTCTGTCCGGTGGAAACAAACGTAACCATACACACCGACACCCTCTGGTTAAACCAGAAAGTTCATTTCGACCAGATTTCAGCCGTCATTGGCCTTTCGAAAAGCGTGTTAAGAACGCTCAATCCGCAATACAGGCACGACATCATTCCCGGCTCCCCGGAAACTGCACAGGTACTTTGCCTACCTTCCGATTATTCAATGGCCTATATTGATTATCACGATAGTATCCCCAAATACAACGCTGATGTATTCCTGAAAAGCGACCAATTGACCGCTGCCCCGGTACCACTTCCAGAACCGGAATTTATCGTTTACAAAGTCAGGAAAGGAGACACGCTCTCCCGAATTGCCCAAAATAAACGAGTTTCAGTAACCCAGATTAAGCACTGGAACAGTCTTCGCACCAGTCAGATTCATCCTGGTCAACGGCTGAAGATTTTTTAGGATTAGTAGAAGGATGGGGGTATGAATGAATCCATTACGTTCAGTCAGGAGGAAAACGAACTAATTGACAAGGCCTTTCAGGCGTTGCTTCAAGACTATCTCGATTCCAATCACCGCAAAAAGGTAGAAATCATCACCAAGGCGTTTAATTTCGCCAACCGTGCTCACAGAGGCATCAAACGGCGGTCGGGTGAGCCCTACATCATGCACCCCATAGCCGTAGCCCGCATCTGCTGCACCGAAATCGGCCTCGGGTCCACCTCCATCTGCTCTGCCCTGCTCCACGACGTTGTGGAGGACACCGAATATACCGTACAAGATATCGAGAAGAACTTCGGTCCGAAAATTGCCTCCATCGTGGAAGGTCTCACCAAGATTTCAGGCGGCATCTTCGGACTCCAGGCCTCTGCCCAAACCGAGAATTTCCGCAAGCTGCTGCTCACCATGTCGGAAGACATTCGGGTAGTACTCATCAAGATTGCCGACCGGCTTCATAACATGCGCACCCTGGGTGTCATGCTTCCCAGCAAGCAATACAAGATTGCGGGAGAAACCATGTATCTATACGCTCCACTGGCAAACAGGTTGGGCCTCAACCGAATCAAGACTGAGCTGGAAAACTTAAGTTTTGCCTACGAACACCCCGACCAGTACAAGGAGATTGCCAAAATGCTGGAAAGTTCATCGGCACAGATGAAAGCGCGTTTTGATGAATTCGCGGCTCCCATCAAGGAAAAAATGGATCACATGAACATGAACTACGTGGTCAAGGCACGTATGAAGTCGGTGTATTCCATTTGGAACAAGATGCAGACCAAAGGCCTAAAATTCAATGAGATCTATGACCTGATGGCTGTCCGCATTATTTTCGACCTACCGGATGGCGAACTAGACGCGGAAAAAGTCAAAGAGGAAAAGAAAGGATGCTGGGACATCTATTCCGTAGTAACAGACCTCTACCGGCATCACCCCGACCGCATCCGCGACTGGGTAAGCAACCCCAAGGCCAACGGATACCAAGCCCTTCATGTCACAGCCATGTTCAAGGGGGAATGGATAGAAGTGCAAATTCGTAGCAAGCGCATGGACGAAATTGCCGAAAAGGGATTAGCCGCCCATTGGAAGTATAAAACAGGAGAAATCGAGGAAGAATCGGAGCTGAATCGATGGATTGATACCATCAAGGAAATTCTGGACAACCCCGACCCGAACGCCATCGACTTTTTGGACACCATCAAGTTAAACCTGTTCTCCTCAGAAATTTTCGTCTTTACCCCCAAGGGCGACATCAAAATCATGGCCTCCGGTTCTACCGCCCTCGACTTTGCCTTTGAATTGCACTCCGAATTGGGTTTTCATTGCATTGGTGCCAAGGTGAACCACAAACTGGTTCCCCTGAGCCACGTGTTGACCAGTGGTGACCAAGTCGAGGTATTAACCTCAAAAACCCAGATACCCAAATCGGAATGGCTCAGTTTCGTCACGTCAGGTCGCGCAAAATCCAGGTTATTGACACGGTTCCGGAAAGACAACAAGGACATCATTAAGCGCGGAGATGAAATCCTGCTGGAATATCTACGCAAGCACCGCATTGCCGCCGACTCGGACATCTATGCCGCCCTTATCTCCAAATTTGGTGCCGAGAACCGAGAAGACCTGCTGATCAAACTGGGCAATGGGGAAATCAGCCTGACTGAAGCCGATACTGTCTTGAAAGTGGACAGCGGAAACCGACTGGTACGTTATTGGAAAGAAGCATTTGGTGCCAAAAATTCGGTCAAGAAGGAAGACGCCGAGCCTTCCATCACCACCATTGACCTGAAAAAGACCTACAAACTGACCGAAGACACCTTGCAGCAAAAATGCCGTTTGGCCGATTGCTGCCAACCCATTCCCGGCGACGACGTGTTGGGATTCCTCGAAGACAACGGACACATTTCGGTACACAAGCGTCAATGCACGGTGGCCATGAGCCTCAAAAGCACTCACGGGTCGCGCATCGTTTCCCTTGAATGGGACACGAAAAAGGAATTGTCGTTTCCGGCTGTCATCGAATTAAGGGGTATCGACCACGTCGGCTTGGTAAGTCAGGTGGCTAAAATTATCTCCGACGAGATGGCCGTCAACATGACCAAGGTTCTCTTCGAAACCACGGACGGCATCTTCAAAGGCACCATCGAACTCTACGTACACGACCTGGCCGACCTGCAAAGTCTGAGCAAAAAACTCTCCGGCATCAAAAGCATCCAAAGCGTCGCCCGCCGCGAAAAAAAGTAGCTCGCTACAGTCTTTCCTATAACAAGTAACCGCTTAGATCTGATATATACTTTGTGGTTTCGGGTTTTACAAACGATTCTTTCATCAAATTGAACACCAAAACCATCAGTTTGTAATTCACACTTTCCTTTTTGGGTGACCAGAATTCAAACATCTTTTTAGATTGTTGAATGTTGTATGTTCCTTCAACAGTGATACCATCAAGATGAAGAAATTTCACTCCATTTGTTTGCTTTGCTCTTTCAACAGAATCCTCATTTTGTTTTCCAATAAAATACTCATGTATGAAATCTTTAATCTTGGATAAAGATGACTCCTTAATATTGACTGTCTCATTTACCACATTTCCTTTCAGTTTCAGTTATTATCCAGTTCAAACAACTATTCGTTTAAAAATCAAAAACCCTTCTTGTCGTATCGTTTTGAATAGCATCAATGGCTTGAACAGTATATGGGTGGTATGAGAGCCACAGCTTATTTTCCGTTGAATACTGTTCGATGAGTAGCGAATTACCTGGATTTTTGTAATACCTATACACTAAATCTCCATTTCTTTTCTCACTAATAAAAATATACCTTTCATTTACGTGGTCAATGACATCATCTGTAAATAATGAGTTAAAACAAAGAGAGGAATGGGCATACTCATTGTCGGAATTAAAATAGTACTTAAGATCAAATGTGCACCCAATACCGCATTCTCTGGTGTAAAGAGTGTAGAACATTTCACTTGAGCCAATTGAATAAACAGTTGCTGCTTCAAATTCCCGTACAGTTTGCTCCAAAGCAAAAAAGGACAAACAGGGTTCTTCATAGAACGTCTTTCTAGGTTTAACCGTTACTTGCACTGAATCAACAAACCCACCAGCCTCTTGTCGCGCATACAACGTTGTTGTTCCTACGTAATGTGTTGTCACCACACCACTGTCCGACACCGAGGCGATGTTACTGTTTTTACTGTTGAACGTCCAGCCCGATGTGGCTGGTGACACCTCCAAAGCAAATGTCACTCGTGTCAAGGCCTCCTTTGATAACGTCTTGAGTTGATACGTAACTTCTTCTTGATTACAGGAAGAGAAAATAGATATTGCCATACAAATAACTAGCAGATTTTTAACTAATTGTGTTTTCATACGTATATTATATTTAGGCAGCTTTATTAACTCTCAAATATAATTATTTCATTTTATTTAAAACACGATTTGATTTTTTTTAGCACGCTGTTTCATACACCCTTCTTGACCTTGTGAAAGCGCACGAAGGAACGTTCTACTTATGAAGAGTAGGATATGGAAAAGCTCACAACGCTGGAAGCGCTGCTGGATAACGGGGAAAAAATAAGGGTGAAAAGAAACGATTATTCGTCGGTGGTTTCTATATCGGAAAGCCCGCGTTTCAGGGTGAGCAGCGTTTCCTTGACGTGAGTTAGTCGTTGGAGAGCTTCCATTTTGGCAGAGACGGAACGGCGGCTGTCTTTCAGCAGCTTCTTGGCACCCGCCAATGTCATACCCCGCTCCTTGACCAAGAAAAACACCTGCTGAATAGCCTCGATGTCGTCCTTGGTGTACGACCGTGTACCCTTGGCATTCTTCTTGGGCTTGATGGTGTCGAATTCCTTTTCCCAAAAACGAAGCAACGATTCGTTCACACCGAACTGGTCGGCCACTTCACCGATGGAATAGTACAATTTGCTGGCGTGCTCTGACATGGTCGTTCGAAATTTATGTTAGTCCATCGTTTGTCCAAAGTTAGACGAAATCTGAATCATTCGGTCGTATTCGTTGGGAGAAAGATCCAAATAATAATAGTTTGCCGGATTTTGTGGTTTTCCCCGTAAATGGACCTCATAATGAAGGTGAGGTCCCGTTGACTTGCCGGTACTGCCCACCTCGCCAATCACCTCGCCCCTCACCACTTTCTGACCATTCGTTACATGAAGCTTACTCATGTGGCCGTATAAGGTTTGATAATTAAAGCCATGATCGATGATGATGCAATTGCCGAAGCCTTGCTTCCAACCCGCCAACACGACCCGTCCCTCACCCGTGGCATAAATATCCGTCCCCACAGGAGCCGTGAAGTCCATCCCTTCGTGAAACGACGGCACACGGTAAACAGGGTCGATGCGGCGGCCATAGCCTGATGCCGTTCGGGTCAAGTCTCTATTGAGCACAGGCATGACAGCCGGCAGACAGAGCAATCGAACTTCCTGGTTCTTGACCAGGTTTAGCAACTCGTCGTACGACTTCGACTGCACATACACCATTTTGGAAAGCATATCAACCTGATGAGCAGTTGAAGCCATCAATTCAGAGTTGTTCATATGAGCAAACGAGCTGTATCGGTTCATCCCTTTGAAATCACCCGCCCTTACATTGGCGGGGATAGGCTCGGCTTCGAGAATGGCCCGGTATAGGTTGTTATCGCGTTCCTGAAGATCAGACAGCACCTCCTGAATGGATCCAGTCTGTTTGTCCAGCGCCTTGTAGTTATCCTTAAGCTGTTCGTTTTCATCACGAAGACGTTTGGTAAGCGGCGTATCGAAAAACGTCAGGTACAACAGAAAAAAGATCAACCCCATGGAAACACCGGTGAACGCATGAAAAAGAAACGACTTCAACCAATCGATTGCCGTTTTTTGGATGCGCTCAAACCGCAGCAGTTCCTCATTGAAGTGATATTTCGGACGTTTCCCCACGATTCAAGTTGACTTTTTGAATTCTAAAGCATACAAAAATAACAATAAAGCCGTATTTTTGCACGCACTTTAACGAATACGGCATGACTTCCACTGAAATTAGAGCATCTTTTAAGGATTTTTTTGCTTCCAAAGGACACAAAATAGTCTCATCCGCCCCCATGGTCATCAAAGATGACCCCACCTTGATGTTTACCAACGCCGGTATGAACCAGTTTAAGGACATCATCCTGGGAAACGTCGCACCCAAATACAAACGGGTGGCCAACTCCCAAAAATGCCTGCGGGTAAGCGGCAAGCACAACGATCTGGAAGAAGTGGGACACGACACCTACCACCACACCATGTTCGAGATGTTGGGCAACTGGTCGTTCGGGGACTATTTCAAGGAAGAAGCCATTACCTGGGCCTGGGAATACCTGGTCGACGTACTGAAGCTCGACCCCAACAGGCTGTATGCCACCGTATTTGAAGGTTACGCACCCGAAGGACTGGAGCGCGACAACGAAGCCGCCGGCATCTGGGCACGCCACCTGCCTCTAGGCCGCATCATCAACGGCAACAAAAAAGACAATTTCTGGGAAATGGGCGACACAGGACCATGCGGCCCCTGCTCGGAAATCCACATTGACCTACGTCCTGACGACGAACGCGCCAAGGTGGACGGCCTGACGCTGGTCAACCACGACCATCCCCAGGTGATTGAAATCTGGAACAACGTATTCATGCAGTACAACCGAAAGGCAGACGGCTCGCTTGAACTCCTTCCAGCCCGACATGTGGACACCGGCATGGGCTTTGAACGCCTGTGCATGGCTATCCAAGGCAAGATCTCCAATTACGATACAGACGTCTTCCAACCCATTATACAGACCATAGCCAACCGTTGCCAAAAAGAATACGGCACCGACGCTGCTTCCGATATCGCCATGCGCGTGATTGCCGACCACATCCGCACCATCGCCTTCGCCATCACCGACGGGCAATTGCCCTCGAATGCCAAGGCCGGATACGTGATCCGCCGCATTTTGCGCCGTGCCGTCCGCTATGGATACACCTTTCTTGGACGCAAACAGGCCTTTTTATATCAACTGATTCCTTCGCTCATTCAATCCATGGGATCGGCTTATCCCGAACTTGCGGCCCAACAGTCGCTCATCGAGAAGGTCATCAAGGAAGAAGAAGAATCCTTTCTGCGCACGCTGGAAACAGGCATCCGCTTACTCGATAAATTGATGGCCGACCTCAACGCGACCAAAGCTTCCACCTTGTCTGGTAAAGATGTTTTCACCCTGTACGACACCTACGGATTCCCGGTCGACCTGACCGAACTCATCCTGCGGGAAAACGGACTGACAGCCGATTTGGCAGGCTTCCAGGCAGAAATGCAGGTACAAAAAAACAGGGCCCGAAACGCCGCCGTCGTCGAGACAGGCGATTGGGTCATCCTCAAGGACCAGGAATCCACCTTTGTGGGTTACGACTTTACCTCCTGCGAGGCCGAGATTCTCAAATACCGCCAGGTATCACAAAAAGGCAAAACCTACTACCAACTGGCACTCGATAAGACCCCGTTCTACGCCCAGATGGGTGGACAGGTGGGCGACAGCGGTTACCTCGAAGCCGACGGTGTCCGCCTCATCATTGAGACAGTCACCAAGGAAAACAACCTGAGCGTCCACATTACCTCGAAACTTCCTGCCGATCCGACAGCCGTCTTCACGGCCGTGATCGATGTAGAGAATCGGAAGGCCACCTCCCGCAACCACTCCGCCACCCACCTGCTGCACGAAGCACTTCGTGACGTGTTGGGCACCCATGTGGAGCAAAAAGGTTCGTTGGTCTGTCCCGAAAACCTCCGTTTCGACTTTGCTCACTTCCAGAAAGTGAGCCCTGAAGAAATCCGTGAGGTGGAAAGACGCGTCAATGCGGCCATCCGCAGCAACCTGCCACTGGACGAACACCGCAACACGCCCATTGCCGAAGCACGCGCCATGGGTGCCATGGCCTTGTTTGGTGAAAAATACGGCGAAGAAGTACGCGTCATCCAATTCGGCTCTTCAGCCGAGTTGTGTGGTGGAACACACGTGGGTGCAACGGGCGAGATCGGTGCCTTCCGCATCATCTCTGAAAGCTCCATCGCAGCCGGCATCCGCCGCATCGAAGCCATCACCGGAAGCGCTGCCGACGAACAATACATCAGCATGCAGGACGAGTTGAAAACCATCCGCTCGTACTTCAACAACACCCCCAACCTGACAGCGGCCATCGAAAAACTGGTAGCCGACCACCAGGAAAGCCAGAAAAAGCTGGAAGCCATGGCCGCCGAAAAAGTCCTTCAACTAAAGGCCATTCTGCTTCAACAGGCAGTGGACATCAATGGCACCAAGCTGATTGTCTTTGAGGGCGAAGCCTCACCCGAAGCGGTCAAAAACATTGCCTTTCAGCTCCGTAGCGAGCAGCCAACAGGCATGGCCTTCATCGCCGGTAGTGTGGAAGACGGAAAGCCCTTGTTGACGGTGGCCTTCAGCGATGATCTCACCGCCAACGGATTGAATGCCGGTCAACTGGTGCGCGATGCAGCCAAATCCATCCAAGGTGGTGGCGGCGGCCAACCTCATTTCGCCACAGCCGGAGGCAAGCTCCTGGGCGGATTGCCGGAAGCGGTAAAACAACTCGTTGAGAAGGTTAAAGGGCGATAAACTCATCCCTAAAATTAACCAAGTACACCCGCTCCGTGGCGCGGGTAAGAGCTGTGTACAACCAGCGGTAGTAGTCGAGCCCCATGCGTTCTTCGCTCACGTACCCCTGGTCGATGTACACGTGTTTCCACTGGCCGCCTTGTGCCTTGTGACAGGTAAAGGCATACCCGTATTTGATTTGGAGGGCATTTAAGAAAGGATCTTTGCGCAAGGCCAGGTACAAGGCCGCCTTTGACGTACACGACGAGGCATATTCTTGCGCCACGTCCTGATACAGCTGCTCCTGTCTAGAGGGCTCCAACGAGGGCGCCTCCGCGTGCAGCGCATCGAGTACGACGCGTACCTCCACTTCCCAGTCGTAGTCGGGAAAACGCACCTCCACATCGGCAAAACGCAAGCCGTACAGTTCGTACGTTTTACGCATGCGTACCACTTCCACCAAATCGCCGTTCGCAATAAAGGGAATTTCCGGGTAGGATTCCGACCACAGGTAATTATTTTTGGCCACCAGCAGGCAGTCGCCCGCGTTCAGTTCGTCTTCCCTGTACAGTACCGTGGAACGGATGCCCTTGTTGAACAGCACAGCCCGCTTGTTCGACACGCAAATCACCTTGCTCTCCTCAATGCCCACCTTGCTGAATGAAGCCGACAGTTCAGAGGAAAAATCATCGCCCGTCAGACGAATGACATCTAAGGCATAGAGCGTCAGTTTGGGAAATAGGTTGACCCGATCAAACCGGATGGCATCCCTGATGGCAGTAGCGTTGGCCAACACACCGCTATCCACCGCCTGCCGCAACACCTGGGTCAGCTCAATTTCCTCAACGTCCATGCCCAGGCTACGCAACGCGTTTCGGTCGAGCGCCGGACTCAGCGTTCGTCCCACAGGGGGAAGCTGTGCCGTATCGCCCATTAGAATGAGCTTGCAGTTGTCCCCCACGTAGGTGTATTCCAGCAAGTCTTCCAGCAAATGCCCGCTGCCAAACTGAGAATTCTCAGCCGCCTCATTGGCTATCATGGATGCCTCGTCCACGATGAATACGGCGTTCCGATGCTTGTTGTAATTCAGGTCGAATCCGCTGTTTTCAGGCGATACCACCGCTTTTCGGTAGATGGTCTTGTGGATGGTGAAAGCCGGGTGACCGCTGTACGAGGCCAATACCTTAGCCGCCCGGCCTGTGGGTGCCATCAACAGGCAATCCAGTTGTTGCTCATTCAGGTAACGGATCAAGGCGCTGATCAGGCTGGTCTTTCCCGTACCGGCATATCCCTTTAGTAAAAACACCTCATGCGGTTGCCCCGAGAGCAAATAACGTGCCAACCGTTGAAGCGCTTCTTCCTGCTCAGAAGTGGGCTCAAACGGGAAATGCACAGAAATGGCGGAGACCAGTGATTCGGGTGTCATTTTAAACTATTTGCACTCAAAAGTAGTACGTTTGAGGCGGATTTGCTACATTTGCCCTACCCTATGCGGATCTTTCTTGACTCTCATGACAGAAGCAACACCCATATTCTCTCCCGATTCCATCAGGCAACTGGCAGTAATCGCCCTTCCTGAGGGCTTTCTGTTTAAAAACGCCGACCAACCCGAGGCCGAACCCATTGCTTTATCCTTGGAGGCGGCTGTCGACTTTCCCGGTGCCCTTGAACGCTTTTCGGACGAATCCGGTTTGGCCGACTACCCATCGCTGAGGGTCAACCTTTCCGAACATTCGGATCGTTTCATGGTGATGCCTCTTGAGTTGGAAGACCCCGAACAGGTAAAGGAATTGTTCAACGCAGCTTTTATCGGCAAGGAGTCGGGCGAACTGTACCAGTTTCCACTCAGCGACGGCAAGCAACTCTTTGTTTGCGAGCTGCACAAACACCGCATGGAGTGCTTCGCCACCATCTTTAAACACCTGCACATCTATAACCCCACCCATCTCCTCACGGAATGGACCATGCAACAAGCCAAGACCTGCAACGAGTCGGTCTTATTGGCCTATTGCTACGGGAAAAATATGCATGTAGCCGCGGCTACACCAGATAAGCTCTTGTTTGCCAACGCCTTCGAAACAAAAAACACCCAGGATGCAACCTACTATTGCTTGCGGGTTATTGAGCAGTTGCAACTGGATCCGCTCGTGCTTTACGCGTTCATCTGTACTCCTGACAATAAGGAACATCGGCTGAAAGAGGCCTTGACGCCCTATCTGAACCGGGTGGATCAATTGGTTTATACTGGCATTCCGGACGCACCGGTTTCTTCATTCTATTCATAATCATGCGCATCATCAGCGGTACGTACAAAGGAAGGCGCTTTCAACTGCCAAAAGGGTTGATGGCCAGACCAACCACCGACTTCGCCAAGGAAGGATTGTTCAACATTCTCAACAACCGGCTTTCGTTTGAAGAAGTCCGTATGCTCGATTTGTTTGCGGGCACCGGAAGCATTGGCTTTGAGTTTTTTTCAAGGGAGGCGTTGAGCGTCACCGCCGTGGAACGATTTCCGCTCCACGTCCGATTCATCCGTTCCGTCATTCAACAACTGGGTGCCTCAAACATGACCGTCATCGAAGCCGACGTATTTACCTGGATTAAGCGCGCCAAGGCATCGTTTGATGTGATCTTTGTCGATGCGCCTTTTGACGACGAACGACTGAGTAGCGTACCGGATTTGGTATTTGCCTCCCCCCTGTTGGCGGAAGGCGGCTTATTGATCATGGAACATTCGAAAAAAACGGACTTCAGCAAACATCCCCGCTTCACAGAAATGCGCCATTACGGCAACGTGCACTTTAGCTTTTTTGAGTAAGGTTACATCAGGGGGCCAAAAAGTCGGGAAATCGACTCTGCCCATTTAACCGTTTTTTTTCGCTTCTCCCACACCTCGGGTTCCAGGTACTTTGCCTCTTTCAAATCATGCAGAAAGGTTTCTTTCATTCGTCGGGCAAACTCAGCATCGTACACAAAGGCGTTTACTTCAAAATCGAGCTCGAAGCTTCTGTAATCGAAATTTGTAGACCCCACCGTAGAGATACTATCATCACAGACCAGCGTCTTTGCATGCAAAAACCCTTTCTTGTACCGGTAAACCTTGACCCCGGCCTCCATTACTTCGGAAAAATGAGATTGCATAGCCAAGGCCGTCAATCGTGTATCAACTTGATCGGGCACCATCAACCGAACATCCACACCACTTAGTGCAACGGTCTGCAAGACTGTGAGCAAACTCTCGTTGGGTAGAAAATAAGGTGTCTGGATGTACACATACTTCTTTGCCCTGCCGATGATGCTGAAGAAAGCCTGCATGATACTTTCCCAATCCGTATCGGGTCCGCTCGTAGCCACCTGGACCAGGCAGGATCCTTGATCTTTCAGGTCTGGAAAGTAAAATTTGGAGGTCAACAGGTCGCGGCTGACAAAGTACCAATCGATGAGGAACGCGGTCTGTAAACCATAAACGCCCTTACCGACAATTCGCACCTGTGTGTCTCTCCACACCGGAAATTTTCCAATGCCCACGTATCGATCGGCCACATTTACCCCGCCGGTATAGCCAATTTCACCGTCAATAACGGCAATTTTCCGGTGATTTCGGTAATTGAACTTCGGCGACAAATAGGGCAACAGTACGCGGAGAAACGGATACACCTGAACGCCGGCGTCTTTCATTTCCTGAAAGAACCATTTTTTGGTCTTCCAGGAACCAATGTCGTCGTAGATGACCCTTACCTGGACGCCTTCCTTCGCCTTTCGAATAAGCAACTGTTGAAGGTCGTTTCCAACTTGTCCTTGCTCAAGGATGTAGTAATCCAAATGAATGTGCTTACTTGCTTTTGCAATGTCTTCAAACATCGCATGGAAAGTATCCTGACCGTCCGTGAGCAATCGAACCTCATTACCCGAGAATACGGGATGCAGGTTACTTTTTCGCAACAAATCAATTAAGGCCCCACAATCGGGAGGGTAATGGGCAGGATCAAGTTCTTCGTACAAGTAGGCGGGATTGTTCTCAATGCTGCGGATGCTCTTTTTAGAAATGATCTTCTGTTTGCGGTACCGTTGTCCGAAAAACATATATAAAATCAACCCGAAATAGGGCAGAAATATCAGCACCATAACCCAAGAAATGGTCTTGACAGGATTGCGGTTATCCAGTACAACAACAAGGATCACACTTACCAGCGTGATCCAATAAATGGAGTTAAACAGCCATCTAACTATGTCAGGCCAAGATTCAGCACTTACATTCATCATTACATACCTCAGTCAATCACCTGCAAATATGATAAAAAAGTAATGATATACAAGTATTATCATGTACCTTTGCGTATAAACCCGCGCATTTGCCATGATCTCAGACCGACTTATCTTTACCGACCAGCTGGAAAAAGACCTTCAGCGTGTGTTGTCAGGATACGACCCGTCACAGGTTTTTCTCCTGTGCGACACCAACACGACCGCTTGCTGCCTACCCACCATTCAACATTTCGCCTGTCTGCAACAGGCTACATTCATCACAATTGCTGCCGGTGACCAGCACAAAAACGTGGAACAGATTACAACCGTATGGACAGTGCTCAGCCAACAAGGCGGCACTCGAAAATCGATTCTGGTCAATCTTGGCGGCGGCATGGTCACCGACCTGGGTGGTTTTGCAGCGGCTTCCTTCAAGCGGGGCATTGACGTCATCAACATTCCAACCACCATTCTGGGAGCTGTGGATGCCGCTGTAGGCGGTAAAACCGGCATCAACTTCAACGGTCTGAAAAACGAAATCGGAGCCTTCCACCAACCTAAAGCGGTGTTGTTCCACGCCCCTTTCTTCAAAACCCTTGACAGGCAAAATGTGCTGTCCGGTTTCGCCGAAATGCTCAAACACGGCCTCTTATCGGATGCGGCATACTTGAATTCCTTATTCTTGTTGGATATAGACCGTCCGGGATCGGGCGATTTTCAGGAAGCGGTACGCCGCTCGGTTGCCATCAAGGACGACATCACGACCCAGGATCCGCACGAAAGGGGGCTGCGCAAGGCCTTGAACCTCGGTCACACCGTGGGTCACGCCTTTGAAAGCCTGTCCCACCACCGCAACAAACCCGTCCTTCATGGATACGCTGTCGCTTGGGGTTTGGTGTGTGAATTGTACCTCTCCATGAAATTGCTGGGGTTCTCCAGTCAAACCGTGCAGCGGATGATGTTTTTTGTCAGGGACTCGTACGGCCCCTTCGCCATCGGCTGCGAAGATTACCCCTTTCTGCTCGAGGCCATGACCCACGACAAGAAGAACGAAAACGCCACCATCAACTTCTCGCTGCTGTCCGATGTGGGCTTCATCCGCCTCGATCAAACCGCCTCCCAGTCATTGATTGAAGAGTCTTTCGACTTTTTCCGTGACGCCATGGGAATTTGACGCGTTTTTTGCGTTTTTAAGCCATCCGGGTTGGACATTTTCAAAAAATACCGTACATTTGCACCGCAATTATCGCGGGGTGTAGCTCAGCCCGGTTTAGAGTACTCGTCTGGGGGGCGAGTGGTCGCTAGTTCGAATCTAGTCACCCCGACAATTGACAATCAAGGACTTACAGGAAACTGTAGGTCCTTTGTTTTTTCTTTTGTGACGTTTTGGTGCCGTATTCACCTTGGTTCGTGGGCTTTCTTTCCAAACACGCGTTCGTAGGCTAAGCAATTCGGGCACTTGCCTTCTTCCACGGTTTTGACAAACCAGTAAAAGAACCCTTTTTGTTTTTTTCGTGCGTGCTTGCAAACAGGGCATTCCAAACACTTTTTGGCCATTTTAATGTCTTTCGCAGAAGGTGCTGTTTTTTCCATGGTCGCTTTTTTAAAGAATGTATAACGTTTACTTCTTGGGTGTTTCGCGGATTACACGAAAGATTTCTTTGGCCAACATGCCGGCACCGATTTCGTTGGGGTGGATTTCGTCGACGTAGATTTCGGGATGGTCTTTGGTGATGGCGTAAAGATCGATTAATTGGAGGTGGTTCTTTTTGGCCACCTGCTGCACCAAGGGTATGATGTCGGCTTTGATGATGGAATCACGGATGCCAAAGCGGTTGCTGAAAGCTTTTGCCGGGGAGCATAGGTAGATAGTGGGCTTTGAGGGCAAGGCGCGCAACGTGTCGATCATAGCTTGCATGTCGGCGGCAAAATTCTTCTTGTTCACCCAATTACCCGGCTTACTGTCGTTGGTACCCAGTTTAATAATCACGATGTTGGGATTAAAATCCTTGGCGTCATTCCAGGCTTTGGTTTTCATGTAAGGCAGGTCTGAAACCTTCAGCATGGTTGCCCCGTTCACACCGAAATTCTGCACCAGGTACTTTTCACCCAGCAAGACACCCAGTTGTGCCGGGTAGCTGTCTTTTGCGCGGTTGCGGATGCGATCGCCATAGGTGATGCTGTTGCCGATACAGGCTACGCGGAGGACAGCTGATTGAGTGCTCTTGCTGGAGGGAGCCTGTTGAGCCCGTACCGTCAGCATACTCAGACACAACATACAGGCTAGCACGCACCTGCGTAAAATCAATCCGTTTTTCATTGTCATACAGGTTTAATAGGCGCGACCGAAACCCTGAGAGAAACGGTCGCGCGTGGAAAATTATAAAATTGTCAATTTGAGTGTTTGAAGGTCTTTGGCGTTGGAACTGCTTCCATAAAGCAACTCATATTGTCCCTTCGTGGGTTGAACGGTGCCGGTGTTTTCATCGAACCATTGCAGTTGGTCGGCTTTGAGCGTCAATTTCACAGAAGCCGTCTTTCCGGAAGCAATGGGCAAGCGCTTGAAAGCACGCAACGTTTTAATGGGCCCGCCTGCATCGCCTACCTTACGCAGGTACACTTGAACCACTTCTTCTCCGTTGCGTTTCCCGGTATTTGTAACAGGAATGGTCAAGGTCACGGAGTCGCCGCGTTTAATTTTCTTGCTGCTGATTGCGGCCTTGCCAAAAGTGAATTGGGTATAGCTCAATCCATATCCGAAACTAAACAAGGGGGCTTGCGTCATGTAGCGGTAGGTGCGTCCCTTCATGGAATAATCCTCGAAATCGGGCAGTTGGTTCACATTCTTGTAGAAGGTTACCGGTAAACGGCCAGCCGGGTTGTAGTTGCCGAAAACGACGTCGGCAACGGCTGTTCCGCCGGCTTGACCGGGATACCAAGCTTGCAGGATGGCGTCACACGATTCGGTTTCCGGCACCAAGCCCATGGCCGAACCGGAAAAATTCACGAAAACGACCTTCTTTCCGGCAGCTTTCAAGGCTTGCAACATGCGGCGTTGGATGCCGGGCAGCTCGATGTCGGTACGGTCGCCCCCCTTGAATCCGGGAATGGTCACGCGCATTTCCTCCCCTTCAAGCGAGGGGGCAATGCCACCGGCGAACAACACCACATCGGCATCCTTCACTTTGTTGATGGTGGCTGTCAGTTCCATCGGCACCAGGGGGCCGAACGTAAAGTTCAACGATGCATCTGCATCGCCCTGTGAAAATTGAATTTCAAGGGTGTAGGGTGTTCCGGCAGTTGCCTTCAGGGTATACACATTCGTAGGTGCGTTGTATTGGTTTGGTCTGGACACTTGTTGCCCATTGATGAGCAAGTTGGCACGTCCGGCAGCCTGCAATTGGAAAACCACATCCTGCGTCTTGGTTGGCGTAAAGGTGGTGGTGTATTTCGCCGAGAAATCACGGATATTCACGCCGGGAGCAAAGGCTGTGGCACCCATGGTGGTAAATTGGAAAGGCGTGGTAATGGATGCCGTGGCAACGGGTTCGCCTTGTTGTTCGCGCGTATTCCAGTATTGGGCCGTAAAACCCTTGGCGTTGTTGCTGGTGCATTCGTTGAAAAGATTGCCCACGGCTACGTCGGTGGTGCGATCACAACCCGGCTCGTAGATGATTTGAGCGGAAGGCAACAGCGCGCGTACCCCTTCAAGAAGTGTAACCGTGTGCGAAGGCGTTCCGTTGTAATTGCCCCATTGCATGACAGAGTCATTGGCGTTGGGACCCATTACGGCTATTTTCAGGTTTTTTGCCAGCGGAAGGATGTTGCCCTTATTCTGCAACAAGACCATGCTTTGGCGAGCCATTTCAGCGGCCAAGTCTTTGTGTTCCTTGGAATCCAGCACACTGTAAGGTACAGGCCAGGGATTGGTTTCGTTCATCTCTCCCAACTCAAAACGAGCAACGAGCAAACGCTTCACGGAAACATCCACGCGGCTTTCTTCGATAAGACCATCCTTCACGCCCTGAGTCAACGTACGAAAGTCGCTGCCACATTCCAGGTCGGTACCGCTCAGCACGGCGCTGGCAGCAGCCGTCTTGGCGTCTTTGTGGGTGGCATGGGCATTTTCCTTGTAGAAATCGGCGATGGCCCAACAGTCGGACACCACGACACCGTCAAAACCCCATTGGTCGCGCAGAATCTGCGTCAACAAGCGGTTGCTGCCGCAGCAGGGTTCGCCCTCAAAGCGGTTGTAGGCACACATCACTTCCTTGACATCGGCTTCCTGCACCAACGACTTAAAAGCAGGCAGGTAGGTTTCCCACAAATCACGGGGAGCGATGCTATCGGCGTTAAAGGAATGACGGTTCCATTCCGGACCCGAATGCACCGCAAAATGCTTGGCACAGGCGTGCAGTTTGTCGTAGGGAGCGTCGGCAGGCCCTTGAAGACCCCTCACCACAGAAACGCCCATACGGCTGGTCAGGTAGGGATCTTCGCCATAGGTTTCCTGACCACGTCCCCAACGCGGATCGCGGAAAATGTTCACGTTGGGCGTCCAAAAGGTCAACCCTTGGTATTGTCTCAACCCTCCACTTTCACCGTATTTGTTCGATTTGGCGCGGGCTTCGTCGGAAACAGCCGTAAACGCATCAAACAACAGGGCATCGTTGAAGGAGGCAGCCATGCCCACCGCTTGAGGAAATACGGTGGCTAATCCGGAACGTCCCACTCCGTGAAGGGCTTCGTTCCACCACTGGTAGGTCTTGATGCCCAAGCGGGGAATAGCCGGAGATGCATTTTGCATCAATGACACTTTTTCTTCCAGGGTGAGTCGTTTCAGCAGGTCGTCTGCCCTTTTATCGGGGGTTAACGAGGTGTTTTGGTACGGCAATTGCTGCGCCACCGCGCCGCATGTCAAAAGGCTCATGGCTATTACCAGCCAAAGGGATGTTTGTTTCATTGATGTATGATAGATTAGTATGTGTGTTTTTCTACGTAGACGGCAAAGATAGCCTTTACCGGATATTCCATCAAGATAATGTCGTCACAAACTAGTATCTTAGCTTTTCAAACATAAACCTACTGTTCCACGAGCAACCTATCTGTCATGTTAACCTCTCATCCCTTGAATATCGTTTTTTTAGACGCTTCGTCTATTGGAGATACCGATTTATCCCCACTCAACACGCTGGGTGACTGCACTGTTTATTCGGACACCACACCAGAACAACTGATTGAACGTTGCCACAAAGCCGATGTTGTCATTACGAACAAGGTCAAGGTGCTCCGTAAAGAGATGGAAGCCCTGCCCCGCCTCAAGCTTATTTGCATAGCCGCCACGGGCATGAACAACATAGACCTGCCGGCAGCTGCCGAAAAAGGCATCACCGTTAAGAACGTGCCCGGTTACTCCACCGACAGCGTGGCCGAACTGACCTTCACCTTTGTGCTTAGCCTCTCGCACCACCTCTCGTATCAGGAGAACTACGTGAAAAGCGGAGATTACAGCCGAGGCGGTTTGTTCACCAATTACACCCGTTCTTTTCACGAGTTGAGGAACAAAGAATGGGGCATCATTGGCATGGGAACGATTGGGAAGCGGGTGGCCGAACTGGCTACCTGCTTTGGTGCACGTGTTTCCTACCACTCCACCAGCGGAGCCAATACGGAGGCCGGTTACCCACATAAGTCTTTATTCAATTTACTGAAGGAGAGTGACATCGTTTCCATCCACGCTCCCTTGAACGATCAAACCCGCTTTATGATTGGATACGAGCAATTGTGCCTAATGAAACCGGAGGCGCTGTTGGTCAATGTTGGCAGGGGAAAGATTGTTAGGGAAACAGATTTGGCGAGGGCGTTACGAGAAGGGAAACTGGCCGGAACCGGAATGGATGTATTTGAGCAAGAGCCTATTTCGCTTGAAAACCCGCTGTTGGCAGAGGATATTAAGGATAAGGTGCTCCTGACACCTCACATCGCATGGGCTTCCATCGAGGCCAGACAACGGTTGGTCGATGCCACAGCGGCACACATCAAGGCGTTCTCCCTTCAGCAGGTTTAGGCCAACGACATCTCGCCTTTGGTTACGTCAGGCGATTGACCAACCTCAATATTCAGCTGGTCTCTTGGAATAAACGTAGCAGGTAGAGGCATTTTATACACGGCATCCCGCAACCGTTTGCCAAGCACCTTGCTGTTATTAATCAGGGCAATTTCTTCGGCTGTCAGCCATTCCCCGATTCCAATCCGGGGAAACTGACGATCTTTGTTGAAGATCTCGCTTGGCATGCGAAATGAGCGGATGCGCCAGTCAATTACGCCGAGAAAGTAAAAAAAGTGAGAATTCTGGTCAAAAAACCGGATGGGTAACACAGGCACTTTGGCCATCTGAATCAACCGAATGATGGTTTCCTGCCATTCCCTGTCCCTGACTTTCATGATTCCGAAACGAAACATAGAAACTGCACCCGCCGGAAAAAAACCGATAGGGTGGCCATCCTTTAGATTCTGTAGAGTTTGGCGTATGCCGTTGATGCTCTCCGTCGGATCGTTCTTGTCTCCCGTCCTCGGCCGTACAGATATAAAGTTATCTTCCATGGTCTTGACCAGAGAAAGTAGTTGATTCACCATTAACTTGTAATCGGGACGAATGGCGGCCATCAAGTCAATCAGCATAACGCCGTCAATGCCTCCGTATGGGTGATTGGATATAGTGATGAATGCGCCTTCGGGAAGGTGCTGAAGTTGTTCACTATTGCCTATCCGGTACTGAACCCCAAGATCTTTGAGCAAGCTGTCGGCAAATTCGGCACCCCTTAAATGGCAGGAACGCCCATACACCCAATTGACTTTGTCGATAGCAAAAGCCTTCATGCTCCATTTTGCCAACTTGGCACCCCACTTCCCCCTATAAATAGGCATAAGCCGTTGCATCACGCTCACATCGATAATTTCACGTTTCAACATGGCAACGGGTTATTCTTTTTCAACAATCGGAGGTGCAGAATTCAGTCCTTTCACTTTCATCAACAGTATGCCCACACCAATCCAGAATAATTCCCGAACCCGCGTGACCAAACTGACATAAATACCCAGTGCGCCAGGCAAGGATAGAGCCTTAAATGCAATGAGAAAACCGCCTTCACGTACCCCCACCTGCATGGGTGAAAAAAACAGGATGTTGGTGAATAAGCTCATGAAGGTATAAATGACAACCGACTCCAACAATGTCACATGAGAGGTCACAGTCAGTAAAATAACATAGACTTCCAAACAATTGCAGATACGCGCAAAAAACTCCAACCCCAGTGTTTTCAAAAAGGCTGTCCGGCGGTGATGGTACAAATGGGTAATCTGTTTATCAATCAGCAGCAATTTCTCTTGATTTCTTTCCAAAAAGGGAGGGACAATTCGTTTCAGGTAGGGTAATCGGCAACAGGTATTAAAAAACTTCATTGCCATGCCCTTTCTGTAGCCCCTCCACAATAAAAGCAACAGGCACGTGAAAATAACAAATGAAATCAACATGAAAATGCGCAGTCCCATCGACATGGGCATGAAAATAGCTGAAATAATGATGGCAAATGCCCAAAATAAAAAATGAGCCGAAATATGGGTCATGGAGTACAACAGGACAGATGATGTGGCTTTTTCTACACCAAACAAGGCCCTAAATTCAAGAATCTTATAAGGGTCTCCTCCAACAAAACCCAGCGGTGTGGCTGCTTTTAAGGCAAAACCACTTAAATTAATCTTGAGTATATGAAGAAACGGCACGTGTTGGTGAGACGGATCTCCATCGCGAATAATGGTGACAAAGGCCCACGTGTTAATCAGGTAGATGGGCAACCACATGCCGATAATAGCAGCAAACCACCAACCGGTCTTGACAACATTGTCCACAATCTCATCCAACCCGATAGCGAACACCATGATCACTACTGCTGCGAAGCCAATAATGAAAAAGATGTTTTGCGCTGTCAGTCGTTTGAGTTTCATCGGTTCAGCGTTTGTTCCATCGAGGCGCACAATTTTTCGTGGCGGTAAATGGAGAGGTACAATAAGGGATTGAATAGTAAAATCTCAACGACAAAATAGAGCCATTCCACGTTTAGCAACAGCGTGACCAGCATGATTAAGCTGCGAGTATTGAACGTGAAGGTATCGAGCAATGGCATCAATCTTAGGCTTTTAGCCCTAAATCCACTCACAACCGATTCGGGATATCCATCAGGATATTGTTTATTCAAGGTGGTCATAAAGTGGCGCAACGCCGGTGTCTTCCTTTCCTGATTGAGGGTATAAATATAATACAGCTTCATGAAAATCTTGGCAACCGGCTTTTTCCACGTTAACGTATGGTATTTTTCCCGTAGGTCTTCGGTGCTCGAAAATTCGCTATTCAGTCCGCCTTTCAGAAAGTGTAGGTGCAAGGTCTTGTAATAATCCACCATCCCTGCTTGGTTGAAATGGGAGTAGGCTGATACCAGTGCGACCACAATGACCCACCACCCCCAACCGTCACCATGTATCAACCGGATGGTCATTACCGTATAGAATGTCAAAAACCACAGGTCGCCGGAGAATCCGTCCAAAATACGCCCCAACTCCGATTTGATGCCCGTCATGCGAGCCAGTTGCCCATCAACACAATCCAGGATATTGGCTGAAATCAACAGCAAAAACCCCACCATATTGATTAGTAAGTTGTTATCTGGCAAGAACAACAAACAGGCGCCTATACCGACAAAAATGGAAACAATGGTGACCGCATTGGGTACGATACCTGTTGGTTTAATCAGCAACGCCAGCCTGTAACCTATAGGTCTGTAAAATATTCGATCTAGATAATTCTCTGTATCCCAAGATTTTATCGTTTCCTTAAAGGAGGGTTTCTTTGTCGTGTCCATTTTTCTGTTATTTGTAACTATACGACCCATCACACACCACCACTTCCCCATTCATGTAGGAATTGTTGATGAGAAACAGGTAAACTTCTGCCAATTCTTCGGGTGTACCAAAACGCCCCAGGGCTATCTTATCGGTAATGCGCTGACGAATGACAGCGGGCTTACTTATATGCCAATCGGTATCCACAAAGCCGGGAGCAACGGCGTTAACGCGAATGTGTCGGTCGGCATAGAATTTCACCAAATTCTTCACCAAGGCATGCACGGCAGCCTTGCTTACTCCGTACGACAACGACACAGCATGGGGTTGGATACCCATTTGGGATCCGGTAAATACAATAGAAGCCTGTGTGTTGATGCTTTCGTTCAACGCCTGTAACAGGAATACCGGAAAATCCACATTGGCGGAAAACACGTTTCTCCAGCTTTCCAACGTAAGATTTCCGAACGTCGAACGGTCGGTTAATCCGGCATTGAATACGATGGCATCCAGCCGCAACTGATGGGATTGAATGTATGCATGTATCGTATCAATGCTTCCCGGTTCTGAGCAATCGGCTTGAAGAACGGAAAAACGAGTGGGGAAACGTTGATTGAAGTCATCAAACACACTGCTGGCCGTTTGCGTATCGGCAGCGTAGGTGGCTATAACCACCCACCCTTCATTCAACAAACCGGCACAAACCGCTTTGCCAATACCTTTGGTACCGCCGGTAATTAGGACCGATCTTATCATCAACAACGCATTTTTCGGGTAGTGGTAGGGCGAACCACTATCCAGGTATTGGTTCTTTGGTTTATTTTTTAATGGTCAATGGCTTAGTCTGTTGAACTGCCTTTAAATGCTTATCATACGTATCGTAAATGGTTTTTTTCAGTGATGAAGAAGAAATCCCGTTCCCGTAGGGGAAATAAAATACCTTAACACCCATTTCTTCCAAATAATCGTACTTGCCAAACCAGTCATCACCTACCACAAAAGCATCAATATTCAGTTTCTTTACAATTTCGGTATGATCGAGGGTGTGTTGTGGTATCGCTATATCCGTTGCCTTTAGGGCTTCAACAAGTTGAATTCGATCGTTGAAGGGAATAATAGGGGGAGCTTTGTATGACGAAACCAGCTCATCGGTGCTGACACCAACAATCAAAACATCACCCAGTCCCCTGGCATAGTTAATCATCTTCAGATGATTGGTATGGAACATATCAAATGTTCCGGAAGTATAAACAATGGTCTTATTGTTAAACATAATTCCAGCTTCAGATTCATGCAAAGGTATTCAAATTTTCATTCTTCAAATCGTTTTGGCACATTGAAAGAAAAATTTTCTATCACTTACTTGATAATCTACCCGTTGAATGGTACATTTGACTATCAAACCTCTTGCGCATGAAACGACCTTCCTGCCTGCCGATTTTACTTGCCCTCTTTTTTTCCGTTTCCATTTATGCGCAAGACGCAACCGAGATTGTGCGAAAGGCTGATGCAAAGTTCAACGGCGAACAATCCAGTTACAGCGAGATGAACATGACCATTATCCGCCCCAAATACCAGCGAAACATTTCATTTAAGGGATGGGCCACCAAGGGTGGAAAGGCCTTGACGGTGATTACGGCACCCGCCAAGGAAAAAGGTCAGAGTTTTCTAAAAAGTGGCAGTAACCTCTGGAACTGGAATCCTACCATCCAACGCCTCATCAAATTACCGCCCTCGATGATGTCGCAAGGGTGGATGGGATCGGACTTCACCAACGACGATATTTTAAAGGAATCCTCTTTTGTAAAGGATTACCGACACAAACTCCTGGGCGAGGAAACGGTTCAAGGCATTCGTTGCTATAAAATCGAGTTGACTCCGTTGGAAAATACGGCCGTTGTTTGGGGAAAACTTATTTTGTGGATTTCCACCGATGACTACCTGGAAATGAAATCAAACTTTTTCGACGAAGACGGGTATCTGGTAAAAACCCACCTTTCTTCTGAAATAAAGTCGTTCGATAACAGGCGGTTGCCTTCAGTCATCGAGATCATTCCCGCCGATGAACCGGAGAATAAGACCAAGGTGACCATCACCGCCATGCGCTTCAACGAGTCCTATTCGGAAGACGTTTTCACCCAACAGAACATGAAACGCGTCAAGTAACCCGTAAACCGATACGTCATGAACGAAATCCTAAAGATTGCTTGGCGCAATCTCTGGCGCAACAAGCGGCGAACCATCATTACTGCTTCATCCATCTTTTTTGCGCTGTTCTTTGCCATTAGCATGCGTTCCTTCCAACTCGGCACTTACGACCACATGATCCGTCAGGCTATCGAGTCGTTTTCGGGTTACCTGCAGGTGCAAGACACAGAATACGCCGACGACCCTTCCATCGACAATGCCTTCAGTGCATCGCCGACTTTACTTGCATCCTTGCGGACGAACCCGAATGTAGCCGTGGTGGTACCTCGCGTGGAATCGTTCGCGCTGGCCTCAACAGGCACGCTTTCTAAAGGCGTACTGGTGGCCGGCATTGACCCCGAACAGGAAAAAGCGCTTTCCAATCCAGCCCTTAAATTGGTGCGATACCGGTTGTCCCCGGCATCGTTGAAAACAATCAGGACACTTCCTAACGTTTCAACGTCGTTGATCGACCTCTTGGAAAGCATGAAAGGTGCCTCGTTTACCTCAAAAGAAACCTTGCAGGCCGACCTAAGCCTCAAAGTCGCGGACAGTGTGCTGCTCAACAACCTGTGCCGTGTGTGCGCCGTGCCCGGGTCGTACCTTAAAACCTCCGATCAAGGGGTCTTGCTTTCAGATAGGTTATCCAATTATCTGCACATTGATGTGGGCGACACCGTCGTATTGATGGGGCAAGGCTACCACGGAACAAGTGCAGCCGGGACCTACCCTGTCAGGGGCATTGTCAAAATGCCGGCTCCCGAATTAGATAATAAGCTTATTTATATGAGTCTGGATCAAGCATCCGCCTTTTTCGGCCTTGACGGACGGTTGACCTCCATTGCCATCAACCTGCGCAACACCGACCGCATGAAGGAAACCCAGGCCGAATTAAATCGGTTGTTGGAAAAAGAAAAAACAGTGGTGGTCAAGAATTGGGAAGAGATCAATCCCACGCTGAAACAGCAAATCCAGGGGGACAACAAAAGCGGGGTGATTTTTTTGTTTGTACTTTACGTCATCATCTTTTTTGGCATTTTCGGAACGGTGCAGATGATGTTGTCGGAACGGCAACGGGAATTCGGCATGATGGTCTCCATTGGTATGAAACGAGGAAAATTGGCCACCATCCTGACCGCCGAGATGATTTTTATCGGTCTGATTGGATCGCTCACCGGCATGTTGGCCACCGTTCCGCTCATTATTCTGGGCTACCTTTATCCGGTTAAACTTACCGGCGAAATGGCCAGGATATACATGGATTACGGCTTCGATCCGATTATGCCCATGGCGTGGTTTGACAGTTATTTTTACCTGCAGGGCGGCATCATTTTCTTTATGGTACTACTTGCCAGTTACTTACCTGTACTAAGCATTCTTAAACTCGACCCCATCAAAGCATTGCACGGTCAATGAATACCTAATACGACACCCTCATGATTTGGTCTATTGCCTGGAAAAACGTGTGGCGCAACCACAAAAGAAGCATCATCGTGATTGCAGCCGTCCTGCTTGGGACTGCCGCCGGCGTGTTTACCTCGGGTTTGATGGTGGGTTGGGTTGACCAACGCATCAGCAGCTTAGTCCACATCGAAGTTGGGCACATCAAACTGCACAACCCGAACTACCTCAATAACGAAGAAATTGGGTATACCCTACCCGATTCCCGCGCTGTGGTTCACTACCTTTCGTCCATCCCTGCCATTAAAGGCTTCAGCCCCCGCATCAAGGTGACGTCCATGGCCTCAACTTCACGGGGAAATACGGCATTGACCCTGCAGGGCATCAATGTCGGGCAGGAAAAACAAGTTTCCGAACTGTACAAAAAACTGCTGCCAGGAGGCAGTTTTCTGGAAACGACAGGCGAGAACCCCATTGTGATTAGCGATAAAACGGCGGAACAACTGCGGATTAAAAACTACACGCTGACGAAAGTAGCGTTGGATAGCCTGCTTAATCTGTCAGTACCACCGGCTGTCATTGACCGCCTCCGCGAATTCGACCAAGTGCGTTTCAATACGGAAAAAGCCTTTACGAAAGCTGTTTCGCAACGATTGACGAGTAAGCAAGTCAACAAATACGGAGCCGATATCGTTAACGTGGCCAAGCATTACCGACTGCGTTCAAAAATCATAGTCACCTTTACCGATGCAAGTGGTGAGATGGTCAGTCAATCATTCCGCGTTTGCGGCATCTTCAAGACCAGCGACCTGCTATTTGACCAAGCAAACGCCTTTGTGCGAAAAAACGAACTGGCTCAGCTAACGGGATTGTCTCCCGATGATTGCCAGGAAATCGGCATCCTCTTGCACAACGAATCGGATGTGAAAGCGACACAGGCGGCCATCAAACATGCATTCCCGGCCTTGAGCGTTATGAACTGGCTGGAAATTTCCCCGGACGCCGGGATGTTGACCCAATATATGGTTTTTTACTACTACATCATAATGGGCTTTATCCTGTTTGCACTGGCTTTCGGCATCATCAACACGATGCTCATGGCTATCATGGAACGCACCAAGGAACTGGGCATGCTCATGGCCATTGGGATGAGCCGCAAACGCATTTTCTACATGATCATGCTGGAAACCATTTTTCTGACACTGATCGGAGCGGTATTGGGTATGGCTTTCGGTTGGTTGGCCATCACCATCACCGGCCATACCGGACTGGACTTTTCCGTGGTGGGAGAAGGTTTCGAGGCAATGGGATGGTCGGCTGTGGTGTATCCTTCCATTACCCCCGATTTTTTCTTCGGTGTCACCCTGATGGTCATAGCCACAGGCATCCTTTCATCCATCCTACCGGCTCGAAAAGCATTAAGTCTGGATCCGGTGGACGCCATTAAAACAGACAATTGATTGACCTTTCCTAACACGCCCTATCATGAATGTAATTGAAATCAAAGACCTGGTTAAAATCTACACGAATTCAGCCGCCCAAGTAACAGCTGTCGACCATATCGACCTGACTATAGAAGACGGCGAATTCACAGCCATCGTCGGGCCGTCCGGTTCGGGGAAAACCACCTTGCTCAACCTGATTGGCGGTTTGGATAAGGCCAACCAGGGCAGCATATTGGTTGAAAATAGTGACATCACCCGGATGAGCGCCAAGGAGTTGATTGAATACCGACTGCACAACATCGGGTTTGTGTTTCAATCGTACAACCTCATTCCCGTGCTGACGGCCTACGAAAACGTGTCGTTCATCATGGAGCTCCAACGCGCGCCCAAGCCTGCCATTGAGCGACGCACCAAGGAAATCCTGACCGAAGTGGGACTGGGTGACCGTATGAACAGCAGACCCAACCAATTGTCAGGCGGCCAGCAACAACGGGTGGCTGTAGCCAGGGCCATGGCCTCGAAGCCCAAGTTCATCATCGCGGACGAGCCGACGGCCAACTTAGACAGCAAAAGCACCGAAAAATTACTGGAAATGATGGAGACCCTGAACCAACGCGAACAGGTCACCTTTTTGTTTTCCACCCACGACCAGCGTGTTATGAACAAGGCCCACCGCATCATTGTGTTGGAAGACGGAAAGATTGTCAGCGACACCAAAACAAAGCCATGAGGCGTATTGCTTTCGCCCTGGCAGCCTGCGTGTCAGCATTCACAACGTTTGGTCAACCATTTTCGGTTTCCGGATACATAAAGGACATGCAAGGCCTGTATTACCTGGAAAATCCCGTACCCATTAGTCCGGGAACAACCTTCCAATGGAGCACCTACAACCAGATACACAACCGCTTGAACCTGAGTTGGACACCCACGACGAATCTTCGCCTGGAAGCGGGTGTCAGAAACCGCTTATTGACAGGAAAATTAGTACACGACGTGGTTGGTTACGCTGGACTTTTTGAGGAAGACAACGGCCTAGTCGATTTGTCGTGGAATCTGGTTGATCAGCCCGACGGATTTCTCAACACCTCCATTGACAGGGCTTTTATTGAATATACCCTACATCACGTCCAACTTCGTGTCGGACGACAACGCATCAACTGGGGCATCAACCTGGTGTGGAACCCCAACGACCTGTTCAACGCGTTTTCCTACATCGATTTCGACTACGAGGAAAGGCCGGGCAGTGATGCCGTACTGTTAACCTGGTATAACTCGGCAACGTCCAATCTCGATTTGGTCTTAAAAACGGACAGCAGCCATCGAATCACCCTAGCCGGTCGCTATGCATTCAACATTCAGAATTACGACCTGCAGTTTATTGGTGGAACGTACAACGACGACGCCGTAGTGGGAGGCGGTTTTTCGGGCTCGATTGGCAGCGTCTCCCTCAGGGGAGAAGGGAGTGTGTTCATTCCGGTGGCCACTACCGGCCCAAACACACGAACGACCGTGTCGGCAACCCTTTCGGCCGATTACACCCTGAAAAACGACCTGTACCTGCACGGAGCCTTCTTGTACAACGGGATGGGCACCACAAGCAGAGGAGCCGGGGTTTCGCTGCTCAATCCATCAAGCACCTTAAGTGCCAAGAGCCTCTCCATCGGTAAGTACGAAGTCTTTGGACAGCTTTCCTATCCGTTGAATCCGCTGACCAACCTAAGCCTGGCCGGCATGTTGAACCCTTCCGATGGCTCCATCTATCTGGGTCCGTCAGCAACCATATCCTTACACGACAACCTGGAACTCATGCTAACTACGCAATTGCTATTGGGTGAGGCAGGTAGCGAATATGGTTATCTGGGCAACACCTATGCCGGGTTTGGACGTCTCCGGTGGAGCTTTTAGGAAAACCCTGTCCTTTTCCCTACCTTTGTCATGAATTGATTACACGGCATCCAATGCAGTACCTTCTACACGCACCGGCTTCCCTTTCAGGCACCGTTACGCTTCCGGCCTCAAAAAGCATCAGCAACCGCGCCCTTATCCTGAACGAACTTTCGGGAGGTTCAAAATCTGTACGTAATCTAGCCGATTGCGACGACACTAACGTGTTGATCAACGCCTTATCTACCGATAGCCCTCTCTTGAATATTGGCGCTGCCGGTACTTCCATGCGTTTCCTGACAGCCTATTTATGCCTAAAACCGGGCACGTGGGAACTCACGGGCACCGAACGGATGAAAAACAGGCCCATCAGCCCCTTGGTCAATGCTTTGCGCAGTCTGGGTGCAACGATTGATTACCTAGAAAAAGCGGGCTATCCACCGTTACGCATTTCAGGTGGAAACCTGCCTGGCGGAGCCATTGAGATCGATGGCAGCATCAGCAGCCAATACTTGTCGGCATTGATGATGGTCGGCCCCTACATGCAGGGGGGACTCAGACTTGACATCATGGGCGCCCTCATCTCCGAGCCCTATGCCCGAATGACGATCGAGATGATGGCTATGTTCGGCGTTCATGCCTCCTGGAAAGGACCGACCATAACGATAGCTCCTCAGCAATACCATCCGGTTCCGTTCACCGTTGAATCCGATTGGTCGGCCGCCTCGTACTGGTACGAAATGATGAGTTTAGCGGGCAAAGGAACCCTTTTTCTGAACGGCTTGGAAAAAGACAGCCTACAGGGGGACTCCAACGTTGCCGAGTATTTTACCGCATTGGGCGTTACAACCAGTTATGAACCCAACGGAGTCAGTCTTCAGGCATCACCTATCCGGGCCACGCGCTTTGAAGCCGACCTTTCCGAACAACCGGATCTGGCCCAAACACTGGTCATGACCTGCGCACTGAAAGGCATTCCCTTTGAAATCAGCGGTCTGCGTAGTTTGAGAATCAAAGAAACCGACCGCATCGCCGCCTTGGTTGCCGAAGGCAGAAAACTGGGCTTTTGTTTCACCGTTTTGCCCGAAATCGGCTTGTCGTGGTCGGGCGAACGCTGCGAATCGCAGGCTGAACCCGTTATCGATACGTACGAAGACCACCGGATGGCCCTGTCGTTTGCTCCGGCCGCTCTCGTGTTGCCTTCCATCCGAATCCGCGAACCGCAGGTTGTCAGCAAATCCTATCCGGGTTTCTGGAACGATCTGGCATCGGTCGGATTCTCGTACCAACAGGAATACGACTGAAAAAACGTCACTCCGTACAATAAAAACCCCCATATCCTGTTTCAATAAGAATAGCGTCAGGACATGAAAAACAGTTGGTTGAACTTTGCAGCGTTGGTGCTGCTGCTGTTTTTTTCCGCGTGTTCCATCCAACAGAACACGTGGATGTCTCGTCACTACCAAGAATTGAACACCCGCTACAACGTCTATTTCAACGGCAACGAGGCCTACAAACAAGGCCTGACTATACTCAAAGCAGGAACTCGGGATAATTTCACCTCCCTGTTGCCCATGTATCCTGTCAGCAATCACCCGAGTGCCAAGATGACAGCCAGCAGCATGAACAAGGTGGTCGAAAAATGCCAGAAAGCCATCAAAAAGCATTCCATCCGGGTGAAGCCAGCCCAAAAACCAACCAGCCGCAGCAGGGAATCGTACAAACGCTTTTACTCCCAGGAGGAATTCAATCCCTTTATGGACGAGGTCTTTCTCTTAATGGCCACGGCTCAGTTTCACATGGCCGACTTTAATTCCTGTGCGGCAACCAGTGCCTACATCATGCGCCATTTCTCCACCAACCGGAAAGCTTCGGACGAAGCAGCTATCCTGTTAGCCCGTTCGTACAAGGAACTGGGATGGATGTACGATGCGGAGAATCTGTTGCGCAGCCTGAATACGCCTTCCCTAAGCCCTTCTGTGAACGGTATCTATGCGGCCGCCTATGCCGATTTCCAGATTGCTTCATCCAATTATCCGGAAGCCATTCCGTATCTGGAATTAGCCATCAAGAACTCCCGCAACAGGATTGAGAAACAACGTTGGACCTTTCTATTGGCACAACTGCATCAGGATTTGGGACAAAAAAAGCAGGCCTACGATGAATACAAGCGCATTCTGGGCATGAACCCTCCTTATGCGATGGAGATCAGTGCCCGCATTCTGCAAACCGAAGTATTTCCCGATGGCAATCCTGCTGCAGCCTTGAAAAAGCTCAAACGGATGACAAAAAGCGATAAGAACAAGGACTATCTCGACCAGATTTACTACGCGATTGGAAACTTGTATCTGGCCGAGAAAGATACGGTAAAGGCCTTTGAGAATTACCAACTGGCTGTAGACAACTCCGTCCGTTCGGGTCCGACACGCATCAAGATTCAACTCACCTTTGGAAATCTCCTCTACCTAAAGGGAGACTTCATCCGTGCATTCACCTGTTATTCCAAAGCTGCACCGCTATTGAAAAAAGAAGACGAGCGGTATGAACAAGCCACCTTCAGGAATACCGTGTTAAAAAGTTTGGTTCCCCCGTTGACTATCATCCACAACGAAGACAGTCTGTTGAAATTATCCACCATGCCCGAGAAAAAATTGAATCTCTTGGTAGACTCGTTGGTAGAAGTGGCAAAGAAAAAAGCCAAAGAAGAGCAACGGAAAAAGAATGCCGCCGAAGCAGTAAACCGCGATTTGGCAACCAACCAACAAACGCCAACAGATCAGCAACCACTTGCCGATCCCACCGATAAAAGTTGGTATTTCTACAACCCATCCATTGTAACCAAAGGCTTCAACGAATTTCAAAACAAATGGGGCAAACGGGATTTGGCAGATGATTGGCGAAGAAACAAGAAAACACCCCTTTTTGAATCATCCACTACCGCTTCAGCTGCTCTCCGCACCGACACATCAACAACAATACACGCAGCAAAAGACAGCCTGGCTGCAAACAGGGACAGTCTTGCAAAAAAGGTCAACAAATACGCCGAAGGGGGAAACAGTCCATTAAACCGTAATTATTACCTGAAAAACATTCCCTTTACACCGGAACAAAAAGCAGCTGTCGGAGAACGCCTGGCTCCCGCCATGTTGAAAGCGGGGACAGTCTATCGAGAGCTGATGGGCAACGACAGGTTAGCCCTAACCATGTTCAAGGAATTGGAACTTCGTTATCCCGACAGTAAGGAAATGGAAATGGCTTGGTACGTGAGTCACCTCTTGTTCAAGCAGGCGAACAGACAACCCGAAGCGGAAGAGGTCCGTATTAAACTGGTGAAAACTTTTCCCAAAGGCGAATTGGCCGGTCGTTTGTCTGATCCCCTGTTTGTGGAACACTTGATAGAAATGTACGCCATACAAGACTCTTTGTACGCAGAAACATACAGGCATTTCACACTACACCACGAGGACAGTGTGTTCAGCAACAGTCAACTTGTTAAAAAGCGGTATCCGCTTTCCGACCTGATGCCACGATTCATCTTTCTGGAATCCCTTGAATTGGGACGCACCGGCCATGATTCAGCCTTTTTCGATTCTCTTACCTATATTGTAAAAAAATACCCCAAAAGCGAGGTGGCCCCGGTTGCAAAATCGATGTTATCCCTGTGGAAAAAAGGCATGCGACCCGCGGTGTCAAAAGGTTATACCAGCTTGTTGGAAAAGCGTACCAACGAAACAGCCGTGAATGCCTTTTCAATGGACTCCCTGGTGGCCAAACTCACCTACTCGCCGGAGACCTCCCATGTACTGTTAATTGCCTACTCACCAGACTCGGTCAACGCCAACCGCCTCCAATTCGATGTGGCACTGTACAATTTTACCACGTTTTTAATACGCGATTACGACGTAAGTCTTGCGAAAATCGGCCAAATGAATGTACTTTTGGTGCAGGGATTCGAAAATGCGGCAGACGTGCTTCGTTACCAATCTTGGATCAATTTTCAGAACCAATCCCCGTACGAAAAGTATCCGGGTATCCGCCTAATCGCCGTTTCTACGAAAAATCTGGAACTGCTGGAAGAGGGATTGGATGCGGAAAGGTACCTGAAGTTTTTCAACAGTCGGTATAAAACCGACACAATCAATCCTTAACACCACCACAATGGCAAAAGACCGCCTGCTTTGGGCCGATGACGAAATGGACTTGCTCAAGCCACACATCCTGTTTCTGGAGGAAAAAGGCTATGAAGTGGTGACCACCACCAATGGGCAGGATACGCTCGACCTGTGCAAGGAAGAAAAGTTCGATCTGGTGTTTCTCGATGAAAACATGCCGGGTCTGAGCGGGATTGAGACACTCAACCGAATCAAGGAGTTGTATCCCTCGTTACCCGTTGTCATGATAACCAAGAGCGAGGAAGAAGACATCATGAACCAAGCCATCGGCAGCAAAATAGCCGATTACCTGATTAAGCCCGTCAACCCCATGCAGATGCTGTTGACTCTCAAGAAAAACATTCATAAGGAAGAAATCATCCACGATACGACCACCACTTCCTTTCAACAGAACTTCCTGAAAATCAGCCAGCAAATCAACGAATCTTCCAGTTGTAACGATTGGATGGACGTCTATCGGAAATTGGTCTATTGGGAACTCGAACTGGAAGAAGCCAAAACGGGCATGGAGGAGGTACTCAGCCAGCAAAAAGTGGAGGCGAATGCACTGTTCTGCCGTTTCATTCGAAAAAACTACCTAACCTGGTTGCACGAACCGACTACAGCACCTCTGACGAGCCCCGGCATTTTCAAGTCGAAGGTTTTTCCCTTGTTGGATGCGGGCGAAACCGTTTTCTTCATCCTGATTGACAATTTCAGGTTGGACCAATGGCAGGTAATCAGACGCCAACTGGCCGACCGATTCACGATAGACGAGGAGTTGTTTGTAAGCATCCTTCCTACCGCCACCCAGTATTCCAGAAACGCCATTTTTTCAGGTTTGATGCCCTTACAAATTCAACAGATGTTCCCCGAATTGTGGGTGGAAGAAGACGAGGAAGAAGGAAAAAACCTGAACGAATCCCCCCTCATTCGCACGCAACTGGATCGTTTCCGAAAGCCGTATGATTTCAGTTATACCAAGATTAACGACAACCAATCGGGCGAACGATTCATGGGCAAGGTGAAAAGCCTGATGAATACCCCGCTGAACGTGGTGGTGTTCAATTTTATCGACATGCTCTCTCATGCCCGCACCGAATCAAAAATGATCCGCGAATTGGCCAACTCGGAAGCGGCATACCGATCGCTGACCGAATCGTGGTACAAACATTCGTCCATCGCCGACCTGCTCGATTTCCTGTCGGAGCAACCCGTTAAGATTGTCTTGACGACAGATCACGGCACCATTCGAGTAAACAACGCCATTAAGGTCGTGGGTGACAAGAATACCAATACCAACTTACGCTACAAAGTAGGGAAAAACTTAAAATACAACCCTAAGGAAGTGTTTGAGATCAAAAACCCGGAACAACATGGATTGCCTAGTCCCAACGTGAGCTCAACGTATGTGTTCGCATCGGGGAACGACTTTTTTGCCTACCCGAACAACTACAACCATTATGTTTCGTATTACAAAGATACCTTCCAACACGGCGGCATTTCACTGGAAGAAATGTTGATTCCCCTCATTACGTTGGAACCCAAAAAGAAAGGATTATGACATTGACCGTACAACGTACCGACCAATTGCCTGAGGCCGCCCTCGATTTCCTGGCTGCCACCCACCAAGCCGACGGTATTTTCGCTTTTTATGGAGAAATGGGAGCCGGAAAGACCACTTTCATCAAAGCTGTCTGTGAAGCCATGGGTATTGAAGACGTAATCAACAGCCCGACGTTTTCCATCATCAATGAATATACCAAACCCAATGGACAACCGGTGTATCACTTCGACTTTTACCGGTTGAAGCAAGAGCAGGAAGCCTTCGATATCGGGTGTGACGACTATTTTTCCAGCGGGTACACCTGCTTTATAGAATGGCCGGAAAAAATTGGGCACATCTTACCCACTATCGGTACTCGGGTAGAAATAACCGTGCTGCCCGAAGGAACCAGACGTATCGAGCTAAAACCATTATAGGAGGGCTTCCACCTTTTGTGCCAACGCGCTTTTCTGCGTAGCACCTACCTGTTTGTCAACCAGTTGTCCATTTTTGAAAAACAAGACGGTGGGAATATTGCGTATGCCGAACCGTGAACTGATTTCGCTGTTTTCATCCACATCGAGTTTACCAATGTTTACCTTTCCGGTATAGGAGACGGCCAGTTCATCAACGACGGGCGCCATCATCTTACAGGGACCGCACCATTCTGCCCAAAAATCAACAACCAAGGGTTCGGAAGCGTTCAGAAATTCATCAAAATTTGAATCGGTTATTACCAATGCCATATCGTATGTATTTATTATTCGTTTAAGTGATCGTCGTGCAGGGGTTGACCCAAACGATTGTCAAAAATAAGAAAATATCCGGCCGTCGACAAGACCGTCAGTTTATTTTTAGTTCTGCGAATTCCAAACCCTCCAGAAAATCAACCAGTTTTTTGGACGGATTTACCTGAAAATTTCGAGAATTCAGCTCAACCCGAATAGGGGGATCCTGTTCATAATCGGTAATCGAGAACGTCAGCTGTGTTTTTCCGGGATTTGCCTTCACCTCGTCTAAAAAAACATCGATAAAGCCCTTTCCGATGGAATCCAACGGCAAAGACACGTTCATTTTTTCCACACTGTTAGTCGCCACCTCAGAAAGGAGGTTGATAGATTTGATCTTTAACTCCATCTCACCGGCTCTCCAGGGTTTGACTTGATAAGTCCCCTTTATCAACAAGAACATGGATGGTTTCAGGTATTTGCCGAATTCGACGTATTCCTTGGCCCAAAACGGCAGTTCACACGCGCCCGAATAATCCTCGAGGGTAGCAAACGCAAACAATTCATTTCGTTTGTTGGTTCGCTCGCGCACATCGGTCACGATACCGCCGAAAACCAGCTCCTTGTTGGGAATCAAGTTGCCATTCTTGATATCATCCATGGTGGTGTTGCAGACGTACTTCATCACCACCGAGAATCCGTCCAACGGATGAGACGACAGGTACATGCCCACCAACTCTTTTTCTTTGTTCAAGCGAATCAATTCTGGCCAGGTATCCACCCTGGGCAATTCAGGCTTGCTCACCTCCACCTCGTTATCTCCCCCGAACAGGGAGTTTCGCACAGTGGCCTTGTCGGCCTGCGCCTTGTTGCCATAGCGAATTAAGGCATCCAAGAAAACCTCTCCCTTCGCGTTTTCCGCCATGAACTGTTCGCGGCCAATGTGTTGCATGGAATCAAAACTACCGGCAAGCGACATGGATTCCATGCTTTTCTTGTTACAGGCGTTCAGGTTGACGCGTTCCAAAAAATCAAATACGTTTTTGAAAGGTCCACCCGCACTCCGTTCGTCCAATATGGCACGAACAGCACCTTCACCCACCCCTTTGATGGCACCCAATCCAAACCGAATGTTGCCCTCCTTGTTGACGGTGAACTGAAAGTTTGATTCATTGGCATCAGGGCCCAATACTTGAATACCCATTGATCGACATTCATCCATAAACTTGGTGATGTCCGTAATATTGTTCACACTACGGGTAAGCACGGCCGCCATGTATTCGGCAGGGTAGTTGGCCTTTAGCCAAGCGGTCTGATAGGCTACCAGCGAATAGCACGTAGCGTGGGACTTGTTGAACGCATAAGAGGCAAACTTTTCCCAGTCGGCCCAAATCTTTTCAAGCACTTTAGGTTCGTAGCCGTTAGCTTTACCACCAGCGATAAATTTGGGTTTCAGCCCGTTCAGCTTTTCAATGATCTTCTTACCCATGGCTTTTCGGAGCTCATCCGACTGGCCGCGGGTAAAACCGGCCAACAACCGGGACAACAACATCACTTGCTCCTGATAGACGGTGATGCCGTAGGTATCCTTCAAGTACCGCTCCATGACTGGAATGTCGTACTTGATCTCTTCCCTTCCATGCTTTCGGGCGATGAACGAGGGAATATAATCCATAGGCCCCGGTCGGTAGAGGGCGTTCATGGCAATAAGGTCTTCAAACTGTGTGGGTTGCAGCTCCTTGAGGTATTTCTGCATGCCTGACGATTCAAACTGGAACGTACCGACGGTGTTGCCGTTGCTGTAAAGTTGATAGGTTTTCTCGTCCTCGAGCGATATTGTCTCAATATCGATATCCACACCCCGAGATAATTTGATATTTTTAATGGCATCTTTGATAATGGACAAGGTCTTGAGGCCCAAAAAGTCCATTTTGATCATGCCCGTTTCTTCAATGACGGAACCTTCGTATTGCGTTACGAGCAATTTTTCGCCGGTTTCCTTGTCGTCGGCCGTGCTTACAGGCACCCAATCAGAAATATCGTCCCTGCCAATGATGACGCCACAGGCATGTACACCGATGTTTCGGACATTTCCCTCCAGCATTAGCGCGTATTTCATCGTGTCTCTGATCACCGGATTTGACGATTCAACCGCTTCCTTGAGCTCAGGCACAAACTTGATGGCATTTTTGAGGTTCACCTTCTTAACGTCGGGAATTTTGTCGGGCACCAACTTGGCCAATCGCTCAGATTCAGCCAAGGGCAACCGCTGTACCCGCGCCACGTCCTTGATGGCCGACTTTGCAGCCATGGTGCCGTAGGTGATGATGTGAGCTACCTTATCTTTACCGTATTTTCCTTCTACCCATCGCAGCACCTGTCCGCGACCGTCATCGTCAAAGTCGATGTCGATATCGGGCATGGAAATACGCTCAGGGTTCAAGAAACGTTCGAACAGCAAATCGTACTTAATAGGATCCACCCGCGTAATCCCCAAGCAATAAGCCACAGCCGAACCGGCGGCCGAACCACGTCCGGGGCCCACGGCTACGCCCATATTACGGGCTTCCGTGGTAAAATCCTGCACCACCAGAAAATAGCCGGGAAAACCCATGTCTTTGATAACGCCCAGCTCAAAATCAATGCGTTCCTTGATTTCATCGGTCATTTCGGGATAGTACTTCTCGGCACCTTTGTAGGTAAGATGGCGTAAATAGGCATCATCGTCGACGTACCCGTCGGGCAACCCGTAAGTGGGCATGATGGGACCATGGTCGATCGAGTAAAAGGAGACTTTGTCGGCTATTTGCTGCGTGTTGGCCAGTGCTTCGGGGCAATCGGCAAAAACGGCGTTCATTTCCTCCTGGGTCTTGAACCATTCCTGCTTGGTATAGGCCATGTTACCCGGATCATCCAAATCGCGTCCCGTGTTCAGACAAATCAAACGGTGGTGTGCCTCGGCATGTTCTTCTTCCACAAAATGGACATCGTTGGAACAGATGAGTCCAACGCCATGCTTGCGGGCCAGCTCAATCAGCTGCCCGTTTACTTCCTGCTGTTTGGGATAAGTATCTTGAGCAGCGTTGGAAACCGTGGGTTTGTGACGCTGCAATTCGAGGTAGAAGTCACCCCCGAAAACACGCTTGAACCAGTGGATAGACGCTTCCGTTTCTTTCAACTGTCCATGGAGCAGGTGTTGAGGTATCTCGCCTCCCAGGCAAGCAGAACAGGCAATCAACCCTTCGTGGTATTTTTCCAATTCGGCGTGATCGGTACGGGGACAATAATAATACCCTTCTGTCCAGGCATGCGACACAATTTTCAACAAGTTCTTGTACCCTTGTAAGTCTTTGACCAACAAGATCAAGTGCCAACCACGTGCATCTTCCTTGACATCCTTGCGTTGATTTTCCTTTCCATGTCTTGCCACATACACTTCGCAGCCTATAATGGGCTTAAACTTTTCTTCGTCGGTTTTTCCCTTATTTTTCTTTTGAACGTAATTGAAGAACTCCTTGACACCAAACATATTACCATGATCGGTCAACGCAACCGCCTTCATGCCATCGGCCATGGCTTTGTCAACCAAGGCTGGTATGGATGCCTGGCCATCAAGGATGGAAAACTGAGAATGCACGTGTAAATGAACGAAAGGTATCATGTTCAGGCAGTTGTATATTGGCTATTAAGCGTCTTAAATATACGTGCTTTTCCCGATATGGCAAGAAGGCTTTTATTAAAAGTTTTTACGTATCATGGAGCATCCGTTGATTTTGTTGTCTGACGAATTAGCCGTACTTTTGCCTAATTGAACCGGAAAAGCCAACAAAGAGGATGATTCGATCGTTACGCATGACCATACACAAGGAAGGCAGAAAAGTGCTGATTTCCCTGTTTTTTTTACTGATCACGCTCGACCTGCTGGTTTGGATTTTTGGCGGACACTTGGCCTTTGTGATCACCCTAGCCATTTCCGCCAGCATATTCCTGTTCATTACCAACTTCTTTAGAAGTCCCAAGCGGGTAAGCAACCCCAACCCGGGGGATATCTTGGCTCCGGCCGATGGAGAGGTGGTGGTTATCGAAAAGGTGTATGAGCAAGGTTTGCTCAAGGAAGACCGCATCCAACTATCCATTTTCATGTCCATTTTCAATGTGCACGCAAACTGGTTCCCAATTGAGGGTGAAGTGACGCACTACAGCCATCAAAACGGAAACTTTTTCGCTGCCTATCTGCCAAAATCCAGCTGTGAGAATGAACGTTCCACCGTACTTATTCGTTCTTCCTATAACGGTCAGACACTTTTGATCCGACAGATAGCCGGTGCGTTGGCCAGACGCATCGTCACCTATGCCTACACGGGAAAGAAGGCTCGCTTCAACGAGCACCTCGGCTTTATCAAGTTCGGATCAAGAGTGGATGTCTTCCTGCCCATTGACGCTGTGGATATTTTGGTCAAACTCGGAGACAAGACCAGAGGCAATAAAACCCTCATCGCTCGCTGGAAAACCAACGAGGCGGTGGAAAAACCATGACTATGATCATAAAGCATATACCCAACAGCATCACCTCATTGAATTTACTCTCGGGGTGTGTATCGATTGTTCTCGCTTTGAACGGGCAGCCGCAAGCTGCCGCCTTGTTCATTTTGTTGGCTGCCCTGTTCGATTTTTTGGACGGATTGGCGGCACGGGTGTTGCACGCCTATTCCCCTATTGGAAAGGAACTGGATTCTTTAGCCGACGTGGTCAGTTTTGGGGTAGCACCGGCCATGATCTTATACCATTCACTCATCGGTCTGGCCGAAACCACACACAGCAGCCCCTATTGGGCTTGGTTTGCCTTCCTGTTACCGGTGGCTTCAGCCTTGCGTTTGGCTAAGTTCAATGTTGACAACAGGCAGGATCATTTCTTCCTCGGTCTTCCCACTCCGGCCAATGCCTTATTCTGGGCCTTTGGTATGGCGTACAGTTTTGATGCCGACGCATTTCCTTTTTTTTACCCCCTCTACCTGCTACCGCTTATTCTAATTTTTGCCGGACTGATGGTTTCGGAAGTCCCTATGTTTTCCCTCAAGTTTAAGAATCTGTCATGGAAGGAAAATAAAAGAACCTGGTTGTTTCTGACCGGCTGCCTCATCCTGATGGTTTTGTTGGGCTGGGAAGGTATTTCAGCCTGCATCGGATTGTATATCGTTCTTTCGTTGATTACCGGAAAGGCCCTTAAATACACCAAATAATGACCGAATGATTGAGACTTTACTAACAATCTTATTCATATTTCTTATCTTTCGCCTGTTTTCCGGATGGGTGATACGCTATTTGTTGCGCAGACAGGCAAAACGTACCGGCCATGAAACCTTCGGGCAAGAAACGACAGCCGGTTCCACCCGAAAAAAAGTGTTTAAAAAAGAGGACGGTGAATACGTCGATTACGAAGAAATTAAACCGAACAACCCTCACGATTGATGAAACCGGTCCACCTATTGATCTTCGCGCTCCTCTATTCCTTATCATCACAAGCCATTACCATCAGCGGGCACATAACTGACGCAACTACAGGTGAAACCCTGATCAGTGCCTCCGTTTTTGAACAAATCACCGGAAAAGGCACGGTAAGCAACACCTATGGGTTTTATTCCCTAACCCTTCCCGTAACAACGGTCAACCTGCGTTTCTCCTACGTAGGTTACGGACAAAAATACCTTTCCCTGAGGTTGAAACGCGATACGGTACTCAACATTAAACTTAAACCGTCGAATACCCTCAACGAAGTTACTGTGCTTGGCGGTTCAACCCCCGGGGCTGCGGTCAGGGAATCACAAATGAGTGCGATTCAGATTCCCGCTTCCCAGATTAGGGCCATCCCCACCTTATTCGGCGAGACCGACTTAATCAAAGCCCTGCAACTCTTACCGGGTGTTCAGGCCGGTACGGAAGGTTCAGCCGGTATGTACGTGCGTGGAGGCGGCCCTGACGAGAACTTACTGTTACTCGACGGGGTGCCTGTTTACAACGTCAACCACCTATTCGGCTTCTTTTCCGTGTTCAATACCGACGCTGTGAAAAACGTCACACTGTACAAGGGCAATTTCCCGGCTCGATTCGGAGGTCGCTTGTCATCAGTGGTTGACATAAGCATGAACGACGGAAACGACCAGGCCATTCACGGGAATTTTTCCATCGGACTGATTTCCTCCAAATTCAACCTGGAAGGGCCCATCACCAAAGGAAAAACAACGTTCAACGTCTCGTTACGCCGCACCTACGCCGACCTCCTCGTTCAACCCATCATCAAGATCATGGATGCTCAGGACGGATCGGTGAGCAATTCATCGGCCGGCTACTATTTCTACGACTTCAATGGTAAAATCTGCCACCGGCTTTCTGATAAAGACCGGCTTTACCTAAGCTACTACATGGGCGATGATGCCATTTACGCCGGATTCCGTGAGCATTACACCAGTAATGTCAACGAAACGGATGAAGGAAGAATGAAGCTGGGCTGGAAGTGGGGCAATATGATTTCGGCCCTTCGTTGGAACCGTGTGATCAACAACAAGCTGTTTATGAACACCACGGCTACGTTCACCCGATACCGGTTCGACATGGACATCAACTACCAAGAGAAGAAAACGCAAAGCAACCCGTCAACCTATAATGAAGCCAGTCAAGAGTTGGGTTATCAATCCGGCATCAGCGACTACGGCATCAAGTCCGATTTTGACTACTCGCCCAACCCCGACCACGAGGTAAAATTCGGAGGTGGTTATACCAACCATACATTTAGACCCGGCGTCTCCGTAACCAAACTATCCAGCACCGACACGAGCGACTTCGCCATCGACACGGTGATAGGCGACCGCAACATCCTTTCACACGAGTTTCAACTGTACGCCGAAGACAATGTAAGTCTGGGCGATTACGTCAAGGCCAACCTGGGCGTCCATTACTCAGCGTTTAATGTTCAGGGACAGTTCTATCAATCGGTGGAACCCCGTCTTGGATTACGCATCCTCTTGTCGGACAAACTGTCTGCGAAAGCCGGCTTCGCCACCATGACCCAATACATCCACCTGCTTTCAAACAACAACATCAGCCTGCCCACCGACCTATGGGTGCCGGTAACCAAACGCATCCCCCCCATGAAGTCCATGCAGGTCTCGGCCGGCCTGTTCTACAACCTGCTCGATGTGGCCGATGTTTCTGTCGAAGGGTATTTCAAAACGATGGACAACCTGATTGAGTACAAAGACGGCGCCTCCTTCATGAGTTCTTCCACGGGCTGGGAAGACAAGGTGTGTCTGGGGAGCGGCCGAGCCTACGGTCTGGAATTCTTGATTCAGAAATCCTACGGAAAAACCACAGGCTGGTTGGGTTATACATGGTCGAAATCCGAACGCACGTTCGACAGACCGGGACAAATGCTAAACGAAGGCAAAACCTTCTCGGCCAAGTATGACAGGCGGCACGACATCAGCCTGACCCTGTCTCACAAACTCACCGAGCGCATCGACATTTCAGGCACATGGGTCTATTACAGCGGCAACTGCGCCACCCTAGCCCTACAAAACTACGAAGGACCTGCCATACCCGATACCTACGCTAACTTTACCAGTTCAAACGGATACATCAACAGCCGGAACAATTACCGATTCAATGCCTACCACCGCATGGACATCGGCATCAACTTCCACAAAAAGAAAAAGCACGGCACCCGTACCTGGAACATCAGTGCCTACAATGCCTACGACCGATATAATCCCTTTATTGTTTACCCAACGACGGTAAGCAAGTACGATCCGATCACAGACAAATACATCACCACCAAGAAGTTGAGACAGGTGTCGCTGTTCCCCATTATTCCTTCCATCAGCTACAGCTATTCTTTTTGAACCTACTGTCATGAAACGATTGCCCCTGCTTCTCGGAATACTGCTACTGTTTGCGGCGTGCGAAAAGGACATTGAGTTCAACGGCGAGGTGACAAACCCACTCATGGTGATCAACTCCCTTGTGGCTCAAGACTCCCTGTTTGAAATCAAGGTGACAAAAAGCCGGTTTTTCATGCAATACGAAGATACCTTCGAGACGGTTAAAAACGCCACCGTGGAACTGTATGTCAACGGAGTGCTTTCAGAAACCATGACCCATGCGGGCAACGGCCGATACACAAGCAATTACAAGGTAACGGACGGCGATTTGATCCGTATCGTCTCGCAAGCACCCGATCTGAAAACCACCACGGCTGAAATGCGGGTGGCACCGGTTGCCGATGTGGTAAAACTGGACACCACCATGGTTATCCATTCCAGGTATCCCATTATCAATTACCCGTACTATGGCGAGAGCAACGCGTCTGTATACGATACCATCGGTTGGACCACTTATTGCACGATTAATTGCAAGTTGACGTTCCGTGACCCACCGGGATCCGAGAATTTCTACCGATTGATCGTCTCAAACAAAAAGCAGTACGATTACTACAGCGTCAACCATGTGAGATACAAAAAAGACGACCTGGTATTTGGAGAAAAAGAACAAAACTCAGGGGGTATTATCGATGAAGGCGGCTCCAACACGTATGGCACGTTTACCAACGAACTGTTTGAAGGGAAAACCTACCCCCTTACCTTTTCCTTCGACGTAAGTTACACGTATTATCTTGATAGTATTCAGGAAGGTGGATTCAACCGGTCTGAAAATGCCGAGTATGTAATTGACTTACAAACCCTCAGCAAAAGCTACTATCTCTACCTGATTACCTCGTCAAAGTACAGCTCCGACGATATGTTCGCCGAACCGGTTCAGATTCATTCGAATGTGATAGGAGGCACGGGCATCGTAGGCAATTATAGCCACCGACTCATCCCCTTGAAGTTATCGTTTTGAACGGAAGAAGTCTGTCATTAAACGGGCACATTCTTCCTGAAGGATACCCGTTACGACCGTCGTTTTTGGGTGAAGTGAACCGGGTGCGAACCGCGTATACCCCCGCTTCTCATCGGAGGCACCATATACCAGCGTAGAAATATGCGCCCAGCCCAACGCGCCGGCGCACATGACACAGGGCTCTACCGTTACATAAACCGTACACTCCTCCAGGTACTTACCACCCAAAGCGGAGGCTGCTGCCGTAATGGCCTGCATCTCAGCATGAGCGGTCACATCATTCAGTGTCTCGGTCAGGTTGTGCCCCCTTGCAATGATCTTATCTTTGCATACAATAACCACCCCGACAGGCACCTCACCTTGCTCCTTGGCTTTCTGTGCCTCCATTAAGGCCATTTTCATAAACGATTCGTGGGTGGACATGTCAGCGCATTTCCTGTTCGTTGAACAACGTGGGGTAATCCTCGGTCATACGCGTCAATACCGCTTTCATGACGGATTCACGCAAGAAACTGGAACGGTTCTTGATTTTATACTTTGTGCAATATTTCAGCAAGGCCTTATATTCCGGTTCATTCAATAAAAATGATACGTTCCGGTCTCTATGCAGGGGGCGCTTCATCAGTACAGCTACTTTTCAGGGGGTTTATCCCACAAAATAACAACAAATTTAGCACATCCAAAAAAAAATTGTATATTTGATTTTATTTAAGAATGGCTAAACACAACCAACTGGGTAAGCTGGGCGAAACTGAGGCGTGCGCGTTTCTAGAAAAGAATGGATACTTCATCAGGGAGCAGAACTGGCATTCATCGCACAAAGAACTCGACATCGTGGCAGAGCGCGACGGTTGGTTGGTCATTGTTGAAGTGAAGACCCGCACTGGTCAACAATGGGATCCACCGGAAATGGCCGTAAATCAACAAAAAATTAGGCACATCGTACAAGCGGCACACCATTATGTACGACTCCACCAAATCGACCTTCCTGTACGATTTGACATTGTCACCGTGGTTTTTAACCCTGAATCGACAGCCATCGAACACTTTGAAGACGCTTTTTTGGCGACACACGCCACCCACTAATGAATGAATCATGCTTGAACCGGTTGACTTTATAGATTCCATACCTTCTACCAACCAATTGCTATCCGAATTGCCACCCGTACCGCTATCCGGTTGCGGCAAGGCTGTAGCCACCTTCGTGCAAACGCAAGGTAAAGGCCAGCGCGGCAATACTTGGTTGACTGAACCCGGTATAAATATCCATTATAGCCTATTGTACGGCCCCAACGGAATACCCTCACACAACCAATTCATTATCAGCCAAGCCGTATCATTGGTCGTGAAATCATTTTTGAGTGAGTACACGACGGGCATCACCGTCAAGTGGCCCAACGACATATTCTGGAAAAATAAAAAACTGGGCGGTATCCTGATTGAACATCAAATCAAGGGCAGCTTTGTGGCACAAACCATCATCGGCATCGGATTGAATATCAACCAAGCCTCTTTTCCGGCAGAGTTACCCGATGCAGTGTCATTGACCACAATTACAGGGCAGATGTATGACCTGACTGAATTGACCAACAAGTTCCATCAAGCTCTCTGCAAGGAATTGGACGCGCTAACCATGGAACAGGGAGATGACATCCAACGCTACTACATCAACAACCTGTATCGCCGGGACGGTTTTCATCCGTACGCAGATGGCAATGGTCCTTTCGACGCCCGCATCTGCGGCATCGGCGCACAAGGAAATCTGATACTGGAACATGAAGATGGCTCGGTCAAATCCTACGCCTTCAAAGAAGTGCAGTACTGTCCCGAAACGATCTAAACAATTTGATCACCGGCGGCTTTTTCTTCACCGAAGGTTTGGCCAAGCCGAGACGTATCTTGTACGCTTCAATGCTTGAGGCTATAGATAACAGTTGGTCGTTTTGCTGCTGACGCAACGCCCGTTTCACCAGTGTATCTGCTTTCAAATAATACGCCTGACAAACAGCCTTAAGCTGTTCCTGATAATTAGCCGATTGCATGCGGTTCGGATTGGGCAAGGTGTGGTATGCACGCTCAACCTGCTTACGCTTCTCCTCTCCTTTTAGGAAGTAGTAGTTCCCCAGCCAAACGGTTGAGGTATGACAAGTTGTATCCAAACGCGCAATTTTCTCGTACACAAGTTTGGCATCTTCGGTCATTCCTTGCTTGAAAAGCCCATCGGCTTGTGAGAGCATACCATCTATGTTCTGCGCAGCAGACCCTGTAAAGGCCATTACCCCTACACACGTCAACCACGCCATTTTCAGCCATTTTCTCGCTGTTGTATACATACCAACAAAAATAGCTGAAAATTTAGGAAAGAGTTGTATTTTTGCACACAACTATTCAAACAACAACCATGATCCCCTATAATCGCGTTTTACTCAAACTCAGCGGAGAATCGCTCATGGGCGACCAAAAATCCGGCATTGACGAAAAGAGACTCGGCGACTACGCACTCCAAATCAAGCAAGCCGCAGCCCTAGGCATCCAGATCGGCATCGTAATTGGAGGCGGTAACATCTTTAGGGGATTGAGTGGTGCCTCCAAGGGATTCGACAGGGTCAAGGGCGACCAGATGGGTATGCTGGCCACCTGCATCAACGGACTGGCACTCTGCTCCGCCCTGCAGGCCCAAGGCCTAAAAGCCCGCCTATTGACAGCCATCCGCATGGAACCGGTGGGTGAATTTTTCAGCAAGGACAAAGCCATTGAATGCCTGGAAAAAGGCGAAGTGGTCATCTTCTCCGGAGGAACAGGTTGCCCCTATTTCACCACCGATACCGGCTCCTCGCTGCGGGGCATCGAAATTGAGGCCGACGCCATGCTAAAAGGCACCCGGGTGGACGGCATCTATACCGCCGACCCCGAGAAAGATCCCACTGCGACAAAATTCGACGACATCACCTACGATGAAATCTACCACCGCGGGCTCAAGATCATGGACCTGACAGCCACCACCATGTGCAAAGAAAACAACCTCCCTATCGTGGTGTTCGACATGGACACCCCGGGCAACCTGCTCAAGGTTTTGACCGGTGAAAAGATTGGAACCTACGTACACAATTAATACCCATCCCCTATGAACGAAGATGTGCAAATGACGCTCGACATGGCCGAAGAAAGTATGAGCCACGCCGCCAACCACCTGGAAGAATCATTGATTCATATTCGGGCCGGCAAAGCCAACATTCGAATCCTCGACGCTGTCCGAGTTAATTACTACGGAAGTAGTGTTCCCATTGCTAACGTGGCCAACATCAGCACCCCCGATGGCAAAACAATAGCCATACAACCGTGGGAAAAAAATCTGATCAAAGAAATCGAAAAAGCCATCATCAATTCCGAGGTTGGCATTACCCCCGACAACAACGGCGAAATCATCCGTCTTTCCATTCCCCCATTGACTGAAGAACGCCGCCGCAACTTGGTCAAGCAAACCAAGGGTGAGGGCGAAGAGGCACGAATCAGCATCCGCAATGCTCGCCACGAAGCCATCACCTCTTTCAAAAAAATGGTCAAGGACGGCCTGCCTGAAGACGTGGGCAAGGATGCCGAAGAAAACACCCAGAAAATGCACGACAAGTACATGAAGAGGATAGAGGAAATCCTTGCTGCAAAAGAAAAAGAAATACTGACAGTTTGATTCATGGGCAACCCTTCGCCGCGTGATTCCATGAAAGGATTGGTCGTCAAAAATACGGGCAGCTGGTACATCGTCAAGACAGACGATGGCCGGCTGTTTTCGTGTAAGATCAAGGGCAATTTTCGCATCAAGGGCTTGCGTAGCACCAATCCGGTGGCCGTGGGAGATCGCGTCACCCTCGACGACACAGGGGCCGACACGCCCTACATCACCGCCATCGACGAACGCAAAAACTACATCGTACGGCGCCCCACCAACCTATCCAAGCAACTGCACATCCTAGCCGCCAACCTCGACCAGGTCTTGTTGCTGGTTACCATCAAAGCCCCGGAAACCAACACCACCTTCATCGACCGCTTTCTGGCAACAGCAGAGGCCTATACCATTCCCGCCCACATCCTAATCAACAAGATTGACCTGTATAACGATGAAGAACGTGCTTACATGGAAGGACTGGTCACTCTCTACACCAGCATTGGGTACGCGTGCACCTGCATCTCGGCCAAAGCTGGTCTCGGCATTGAGGCGCTGAACCAAACCCTGACGGGCAAAATAAGCCTGCTTTCCGGCAACTCAGGTGTCGGTAAATCAACCCTGATCAACCGCATTGACCCCAACAATGCCACTCGCGTGGGCGATATTTCCGGCTCCCACCTAAAAGGCATGCACACCACCACCTTTTCCGAAATGTTCGAACTGAAAGAAGGCGGCTACCTGATTGATACCCCCGGCATCAAAGGCTTTGGCACCTTCGACATGAAACCCGAGGAAGTGGGCCACTTTTTTCCCGAAATCTTCTCCCATTCCAAGCACTGCCGTTTCAACAACTGCCTGCACCTACATGAACCAGGCTGCGCCGTCCTTCAGGCCGTCGAAAACCACTTCATCAGCGAATCCCGCTACGCCAGTTACCTGAGCATCCTCCAGGACGAAGACGAATCCAAGTACAGGGAAAAATACTGACACCCCTTCTTGTATTATTTTCATAATGACATCAAAAACCAATAATCGAAATCTTTGTGTTTCGTTCTATTGGTATTTTATAACTACATTTGCGACTTAAAAAATATCGTTTTATCGTTCATTTTAAGTGAACAACAAAGTTTTACAACGCAAATACCTTTTATAAATACCCATTGAACACCAATACGGATTCGAGTATTCCTTTTTGCTAAATAAATACAGACCCAAAAAACGATGAAAATGATTAGTAACAAAGCATCAGCTTTGGCTGCTTGCCTGCTGCTGCCTGCGGTATCCGTCTGCGCCCAGACGCCCGAATCCTCCAGTATTCCATCCATCCTTGAAATTGAACAATACGGACGTGCCATTCACATCATGGCCATGCTGTTGATCGGTTTTGGATTCCTGATGGTCTTTGTAAAAAACTACGGACTTTCAGCCCTGACGGCCACGTTTCTTCTCGTAAGTACTGCCATTCCCACCTACATTGCCATGAAAGGACTTGGCATTTTTGAACAAAAAGGGGAAATCGAGCAATTCGTGTTGGCGGAATTCTCTGCAGCCAGCCTGTTGATTGCGGCCGGAGCTATCCTTGGGCGTGTGAAAATGTACCAATACATCCTACTCGGCCTGTTGTTTGTCCCGTTCTATCTATTAAACGAGTTGATCGTAGTTGATGATTTCTTCGGCATCATCGGTAAAGTGGCCGACACGGGTGGCTCTATCGTCATTCATGCGTTTGGTGCTATTTTTGGTGTTTCAGCCGCTATCTTCCTGACGACCAAAAAGCAACGCGAAACACCGATTGAAGCCGACCATACCAGCGACCGCTTCTCCTTGCTTGGCAGTATGGTGCTCTGGGTGTTCTGGCCCAGTTTCTGCGCCGCACTGGTTCCTTCCGAAGCCATCCCCTATACCGTGGTCAACGTATTCCTGGCCTTGTGCGGTTCCACGCTGGCAACCTATGTTGCATCCGTAACCATCCGCGGTAAGATTAACGCCGCCGACATTGCCAACGCTGCCCTAGCCGGTGGTGTTGCTATCGGTTCAACCTGCGACTTTGCCTCTCACGGCGCCGCCATGTTGATTGGTGTCGTTGCCGGTATCCTTTCCACTGTCGGTTTCGCTCTCATTCAGAAACACGAGGAAAAACTGTTACGCATTGTCGACACCTGCGGTGTTTCCAACCTGCACGGCATTCCCGGATTGTTTGGTGGTCTGGTGGCCATCTTGGTCGTTGACGGTCTTGATGCCGGCTCACAACTCAAGGGCATCCTGTGCACCATCATCGTAGCCATTATCGGTGGCCTGCTCACCGGAAAAATTGTTTCCCTGTTTGGCGCCCACAAAGATGCCTACGAAGACGCTGTCGAGTTTGAATAAGCTGAACAAGTAACTGTTTCCGTTCCACCGATCGAAGCAGAGCCAGATAAAAGCAAAAAACAATGACCATCCCAAATTAAAGTTTGAGATGGCCATTGTTGTTAGGTAGTGCTTTCAGCAGGGGTTTAACCCAAGTGACAAACCGGCTTTAATTGTTGGAAGAAATCGTTGCCCTTGTCGTCTACGAGAATGAAGGCGGGGAAATCTTCCACCGTTATTTTCCAGATGGCTTCCATGCCCAACTCGGGATATTCCAGACACTCGATGCTCTTGATGTTGTTCTGGGCCAGGATAGCAGCAGGACCACCGATGGAACCCAGGTAGAAACCGCCGTACTTTTTGCAGGCATCGGTCACTTGCTGTGAACGGTTGCCCTTGGCCAACATGATCATACTTCCGCCCATGCTTTGGAACAAGTCCACGTACGAGTCCATACGACCAGCCGTGGTTGGGCCCATCGAGCCGCAGGCATAGCCTTCCGGCGTCTTGGCAGGACCGGCGTAGTAAATAGGATGATCCTTAATGTATTGAGGCAGCCCTAAACCGGCATCCACGCGTTCCTTCAGCTTGGCATGCGCAATATCGCGCCCAACAACGATGGTGCCACTCAATGATAAGCGGGTGGCCACCGGATACTTGGTCAATTCCTTGAGAATAAGGGCCATGGGTTGGTCGAGGTTGATTTTTACGGCATTACCTTCTCCCGTGTTGCGAAGCGATTCCGGAATGTATTTGCCGGGGTTTTCCTCCATCTTTTCCACCCAGATACCGTCCTTGTTAATCTTGGCCTTGATGTTGCGGTCGGCCGAACAGGAAACAGCCATGGCAACGGGACAAGAAGCACCGTGACGGGGCAAACGGATGATGCGCACATCGTGGGCTAAGTACTTGCCGCCAAATTGAGCACCCAATCCAATGCATTGAGCAGCCTTCAACATTTTTTCCTCCAGTTCAATGTCGCGGAAGGCCTGACCCCACTCGTTTCCCTGGGTGGGAAGTTCGTCATAATATTTGGTGGAAGCCAGCTTCACCGTCTTCACTGTTTGGTCGGCCGAAGTGCCACCGATGACGAAAGCAATGTGGTAGGGAGGGCAGGCCGCCGTGCCCAGTGATTTCATTTTCTCGGTGAGGAATTTTTCCAACGAGTCAGGATTCAACAACGCCTTGGTCTCTTGATACAAGTAGGTCTTGTTTTGTGAACCGCCCCCCTTGGCGATGAAAAGAAAGGAATATTCGGCGCCGTGACCAGCCAGAATATCAATCTGGGCCGGCAAGTTGCATCCTGAATTCTTTTCCTCGTACATGGTCAACGGAATGGTTTGCGAATACCGCAGGTTTTCCTCGGTGTAGGTCTTGTAAATACCCAGCGAAAGGGCTTCCTCGTCGTCGCCATTTGTCCACACCTGATTGCCTTTCTTGGCTATCACGGTAGCCGTACCCGTATCCTGGCAGAAAGGCAGGATGCCTTTGGCAGACACTTCGGCATTGCGAAGCATGGTCAGCGCCACATATTTGTCGTTTTCGGTAGCCTCCGGATCGTCCAGAATAGCAGCCACTTGTTTTTGGTGAGCCGGACGCAACAAGAAGGAAACATCGCGCATGGCGGTGTTGGCAAGCAAGGTGAGCCCTTCAGGAGAAACTTTCAGTACATCTTTGCCCTCGAATGAGGAAACAGACACATGTTCTTTTGTGAGCAGGTAATAGTCTGTCTTGTCCTTCCCAACGGGAAACGGATTTTGGTAATGAAAAGGGGGTACAGCCATCGTACGTTTATTTAGTTGTTATACGGTAATTCTACGGTCGATTTGTGCCTCAAAGGTACAAAAACAGGGCGACCTAACCCTGCACTGCCTTGATGAAAGCCGTGATATTTTCAGTAGTCACACCCGGAGGCATACCGCCCCCGCAGGAAAAGAGCATGCGGCTGAATCCGGCGGCCTCATCCCGCAACAAACGGGCTTGTTCAGCCACAATTTCCGGCGTACCGGCAGCCAACACATCCCGTGGAGGAATGTTGCCCAAAATGGCCATGCTGTCGTTGGTCTCCGCACGCAGTTCGGTCAAGGTACGGTGAACCCCCGGATTGTACAAGTTGATACCCAATTCGGGGTAATACTTCACAGAAACAGTACAGTCGGCATCGTTGTGGAACAGCTTCACCGAATCGGATGTATCGTACAATTCCTTTAAATAGGGATAGGCAAATTCCTTAAAATCCTCTTCGCTGATAAAACCCACGATGTCGTCGAGCATCATGATACCGTCGATGGAATCGAAGGTCTCGTGCTGCAGGGCGTGCCAGCGCTTCAGAAAATCGGTGATAGTTCTGAGCAATTGATGGGTAGCCTCCGGATCCATCATCATGGTGGTAAGAAACTCGGTGGTGCCCATCAGGAACGAGGCAATGTTCAGCGGACCGCGTGACACCGAAAAACGAATGTCGTGACCGGCTGCTTGAATGGCGGGACGGGTTTTTACCAACCGGTTCAGCATAAACGGCAGCAAACCGTCGGTTTCCGGATTGGGCACTTCCAACGCGCTAATAGCCGCCGAATCGGTGATAATCGGGTGAGCAAATGGAAACTCATTTTTCCAAAACGTACACTTCGAACCAAACGCAGAAGGTTCGGTACACATGCCGTATTCGCTCCAAACGCCTGGCAGAAAGAACACATCCGGGAAGGTTTCCCACGCCTTCAGGTTGGCAGCCAGCCACGTGGCATCGTTGGTAAAATAATCCAAAATGGAACAGCCATACCAAGCCGGCAACCAAGGGCAGTCAATAATAAAACCAACCTGATTGCCCTCTACCGGTTCTCCGTTAACCAGCGACTTCAGCGTAGCCCATTGTTTATCAGTCATATAAATAATGTATGAGTAAGCTATTATCTGTAAAAAACACCATCAACAAAATTACTGAAATTATCACGAATAAAAAATTCGTCCAAAACAGCATGATTTATTAAAAAATAAACCTTACTTTAGTATTACCATGAAAAGACACCCGTTTACACAGGTAGCACTCGTAGTCATGCTGTTGACTACCGCTTCTTGCCAGCAAGAGACCCTCACCACTGAGAACAATCCGTTCGACCAAACAACAGAAAACGACCTACCGCTTAGAAATAAGATTGTGGTAATCAGCGATCTGCATTTGGGTGCGGATCTTTCATACTCGGAAAACGTGCACCATCTGCCGCGGTTGGCTCAATTCCTTACGGAAATAAGGAAATCTGAAACGGTCAAGGAACTGGTCATTGCCGGTGATATGCTGGACGAATGGTACGTACCGTCCAGAAACGACACGTACAACGGGGGAACCCAGGAGGAGTTTATTAAAAAAATTGCCTCTGTAAACAAAACCGTGATTGACATCTTGAACGGCATCATACAAGATGGGAAGGTAAAAGTAGCCTACACACCGGGCAATCACGACCTACTCGTGCCGGAGGCCTACGTAGAGGAGATTTTACCGGGCATTCATCAAGCACGCGATGCCGGCAAACAAGGAATCGGCACGTATCACCCCGACGGCTATCCTCAAATAGCCATTGAGCACGGGCATCGATACGACTTTTTCTGTTCTCCCGACCCTTTTAGCAATCAGGATCGTGCGCCAGGTTCCATCTTGCCTCCCGGTTATTTCTTTACTCGAATAGCGGTGAATTCCATCACAAACCCGCCTTCAGCCGTGGGAGATACGACGCCGGTTAGAACGGTTACCCTTCATTCAACAGACGCGACGCAAGTAAATGCCTACATCTATTATGGCATCTGGAAATATGTATTGACAAGCTATATTCCTGTCAAGGACAACTTTGATGAGAAAATCATTGTCACGCACCTGGGTCATTTCAACGACACGGTTCGGATAAACGACATCATTCCCTACAATGCCGAAAATGGCACGATCGACATGAAACTGTTTAGTGGAATATGCAGCCAACAAACGTGGGAAAACCGATTGGCGTTCAACAATGTTCCGGTAAAAACGCTTGCCAAAGACGCCATCCCCGGCAGCCTTCAAACTGCCTTTATAGACGAGCAATCGAATACGCAATTCTTTCAGAACGATTCATCCAACGTCCGCATCGTGGTCTTTGGGCACACCCACAATCCGATGATCAAATCGTATACCAACGCACGAAAAGGAGACTGTCTCTATGCAAACTCCGGTACCTGGATTGACAAAAAAGTAAAAAATGGCGCAACGGCCGATCAAGATGTCGAGAACATGGACTTTTTAGTGCTGATGCCCCAATCAGCAGACACCAGCATGATGAAAGTGGAACGTTTCAAGTACCGTAAGGGCAAACACGTTTCCATCGAAAGCAGATCAATCAGACTTTGAGCTAACGCGCAGCGACGGAAGCACCTTCGCTAACGGCTATCACTCCTCCAGATCATACTTCTGAAACAGGAAGTCATTGTAGGGAAAGCGGGAGATGTGAATATCCTTCACGCGTTCGTAGACCAGCTCTTTGAGTGCATCCATATTGGACAGCGTGCGGGCTGATATGAAAATACAATCCTTCTCCATGCGCGACATCCACGTCTGTTGCAATTCTTCCAGACTGATATTTTCCTGCGTACGGGGCGTGAGGTCGTCAGCGTCCTTTTCCACATGTTGAAACGCATCAATTTTATTAAAAACCAGAATTGTCGGCTTGTTCTGAGCCTCCAATTCGGCCAGTGTTGTGTTGACCACTGCTATCTGCTCCTCAAATCCGCTGTGGGAAATATCCACCACATGCACCAACAGATCAGCCTCACGCACTTCGTCCAGGGTTGACTTAAATGATTCCACCAAGTCGTGCGGCAATTTACGGATAAACCCGACCGTGTCTGTGAGCAGAAAGGGCAGGTTGTCGATAATGACCTTGCGGACGGTGGTATCAAGCGTTGCAAACAGCTTATTTTCAGCAAACACATCCGACTTGCTCAGCACGTTCATCAAGGTGGATTTTCCCACGTTGGTGTAACCCACCAAAGCCACACGCACCATTTTTCCGCGGTTCTTGCGCTGGGTGGCTTTTTGCTTGTCTATGAGCTTGAGCTCCTCCTTGAGGTGAGCGATCTTGTCGAGGATGATGCGGCGGTCGGTCTCAATCTGGGACTCACCGGGGCCGCGCATGCCGATACCTCCACGCTGACGTTCCAAGTGGGTCCACATGCGGGTCAAACGCGGCAACAGGTATTTATACTGCGCCAATTCCACCTGCGTCTTTGCGTTGGCGGTTTGGGCACGTTTGGCAAAAATATCCAATATAAGACTGGTACGGTCGAGTATTTTGATTTTCAGCTCGTTTTCCAGGTTCTTAACTTGCTTGGACGTGAGCTCGTCGTCGAATACGGCCAAGTCCATTTCATTTTCTTCCACGTACAAGCGAATCTCCTCCAACTTTCCGGTCCCCACGAATGTTTTCGGATTGGGCATGTCCAAGCGTTGCAGAAAAGTCTTGACAGGTTCAGCCCCGGCTGTATCAACCAAAAAGGCCAACTCGTCGAGGTACTCCATCGTTTTTTGTTCGGGTTGATTGTTCGTGATCAAGCCGATAAGGACTGCCTTCTCTACTTCTTGTGGTATGTGGACACGCTCTATCATAGTCTGTTGTTTGCCGGTAAAGATACGACAAACTCCCTGAGAGTTGCCACATTCTGTTTTTTTTCGTTATTTTGTATTCTAGGTTTTCGCCAACTAACTGACATCGGTTAACGCTCAATTCAATTCACGAAATAATGGAAATCAGCATCGGTTTTTGGATCGTTTTTTTTGTCTTTGTGCTCATTATGCTTACCCTCGACCTATTCGTCTTTCACAAGAAAGACCATGCACCGAGCATCAAGGAATCGCTCCTGTGGAGTGGGTTCTGGATAGGCTTGGCTGTGCTGTTTAATATTGGGGTTTGGGCTTTGCTGGGCCAGAAAGCCGCGCTGGAATTCTTTACAGCCTATTTGGTTGAAGAATCCCTGAGCATCGACAACCTGTTTGTCTTCATCCTCATTTTCGGATTTTTCAAGATCGATCCAAAATTTCAGCATAAGGTCCTGTTTTGGGGCATCATCGGTGCCATTGTTATGAGAGCCCTGTTTATTTTTGCCGGAGTCGCCCTGTTAAACCGATTCGACTGGGTCATGTACCTATTCGGAGCCTTCCTGTTGTATACAGGCGTCAAAATGCTGGTGGATAGAAAAGAAAATTCAGAATTTAACCCGAACGAAAACGTCGTCATCAAGACCTTCCGAAAAATGATGCCGGTAACAGACGACATGTCCGTGCCCCGATTTTTCGTCAAAAAGAAAAAGAAAACCTACGCCACACCCTTTTTCCTGGCGCTGATATTCATCGAAGCTTCCGACCTTGTGTTCGCGGTCGATTCCATTCCCGCGGTGTTATCCGTTTCGAAAGAAGTGTTCATTGTCTACACCTCTAACATCTTCGCCATCTTGGGGTTACGGTCGCTTTACTTCGCGCTCAGCGGTATCATGCCGTACTTCCGGTTCCTGAAACTGGCATTGGCCGGCATCCTTACCTTTATCGGGCTCAAGATGTGCATCAACGAGTTTACCGCCCAGTGGGACTTTCCATTCAACATATCGAATGTGACATCGCTTAGCGTCATCGTCAGCCTGCTCGGCATATCCGTTGCCGCCTCCGTTCTCATCAAGGAAAAGAAATAGACCAGAGGCGGAAACGTATCCTGCTTAAAAGGTAACGATCACCTTGTGCCCCTTGAAAATTAAGGCGTAATTGTCAGAACAATTGTAGTGGCACAGGGCAATGTAAGCCGTTTTTCCCATGTAGGAATCGGGAAGATTTACTGAAAAGAGCTGTTCCGGGTCTGTCTGCGTTTTCAACGTGTCAACCAGCAATGTTGTTGCACTCTGGCAATTATCAGCTGTGATGGGGTTCTCCGACACCACAATCTTGAACACTTCTGAAGGATATTTCGCATCAGCCGGCTCAAGTCGAACCGACACCGTGGCAGAATTACCCGCTGACGGAATGGATACCGCCGGGAATAGGAGGTAGTTTTCAGGAAGCAACGCTCCATTAGCATCATCATAGGAATAGGAGTAACAAGCCATCTGCGTTTGATCCGCATCGTAGTAGGCCCACGACCAGTCGAAGCCGTCACCATCCTTATCGATGGAACTGTAGTCGGTTTTCTTCAGCAGTAGGCTGTCAAGGGTATAATTGGCCAACACCCGGACGTTGCGTGTCTTGAATCTCACCGCATGGCTGAATGCGATGCCGTCGTTTGTGAAAACATAAGCCCTTGCATAGTAGTTCGTATTTCCTTCCAGCCCCTCAACAACACCACTTAACAAGTTATCTTCTACCGTCTTAACAACAACTCCCGACCTGAAAAGCGAATCGGTGGAGCACATGCACCCCCTATCGAGAATAGCTGAATCAGGATAGGAAGCAAGATTCACGGTACCTGTAAAATCCACTGTAGTGCCGGATGGATTGGACACGGCCATGGTCAGAGTAGGTAGTGTGGTAGATTTGGCGTTGGGAAAGTAGTTGTAATCCGACTTATTTAACTCGTCGCTGCAACCAGCCAACACCAGCAGCATAACTGCCGGTAATGCTATGCTAAAAATGCGTAGGTATTTCATGGCGTTTTCTTTTACGTTATTCATTCTGGTCGGCTTGACTCAGGTGCTTATTTTCCTGCATTTCCTGATCCGGAAGCTGGTAAATCCAGGTTTTATCCAGGGCAGGAACCTCCAACTTGTACCCTTCCAAATGGTTCGATCCATCATAGTTTCGATTGATACCCTTATTCAGGCGTTTCAAGTCGAAGAAAGAAAATCCTTCTCCCCACAACTCGATGCGTCGTTGCAGGTAAACATCCTCCACCGATACGGTGGTCTTGTTCCAAGCAGCGTCCCTGACGGCCATTAACGGTCGTAAGGCATTAGCTGCCTGAGCCCCTTGTCCCAGATGGGCCAGCGCCTCGGCTTTGATCAAATACATCTCAGGTACACGCATGTACATGTAGTCCATTACCCAACCGGCTAACCAACCAAATTTCAGGTTGGCGTAGGGAAGCTGCGCTCCGGGCATAGATTGTGTTGCATCTCCCGCCGGCCCATTGAACCAGTTCTTACGAATATCGCTTGAGGGAATCTTATCGTACAACCGCTTGTCGATTAAACGCGCTGAGTAACCCAATCCGGCATATCCCGGTGTAAGATTGGAGATATGCGAAAAGAAGGAAGCATACGTTGTTTGTGACAACGAGGTTTCATCGTACCCCCACATCCATTCGGTGTTCGAGATATCAGAAAAGCCATCGTTCAAGTCGGATACCAAGTTGTAACCTACGTAAGCGGCGCTGGCGGCCTGTGAGGCCTTCAACCATTGCTGACTGAGCAGGTAATACCGAGCCAGCAGCCCCTGAGCCACCGATTTGTCCATGTAGTTTTTGCTCGGACGCGTGTACCCGTCAAACAAACGAACAGCCTTGGTTAAATCGCTCTCAATCTGCTCGTAGACCAGACGTAGGGTATTACGGCCTTTTCGCGCTGTCTTCACTTCATCGGTCAACGAGTCAATCTGACAGTAAAACATGGGGATACCGGGGGCGTCGTAGTTGACCGTAGTGTCAGCCTTAACCGGATGTTGGTACAACTGTATCAAGTAATAATAGGCATATCCACGCAACGCATAACCATGTGCCAAGGCAGCCTTGGAAGCAACATCGGTTGGCTCTACCTGAAAGAGGTCGATAATCTCGTTGGCCTTTGATACGATGGTATAGTAGGTTGTCCAATCTTCCAATGTCCTGCGTAACGAAAACAGGTGGTTATCGTGGTTGTAATCATACCCAAACCAGTGGAAATTTGATAAAGCGATATCCTCCCCCATCAGGTCGGTGGAATGTAGCACAGACATGACAGAGAAGTCATCGTGAGCAGCATCCTCTTTTTTATCCAAGACATCCGCTTTTGCCATAAAAGAGAATGCTCCCAATAAAAATGGATCAAATTGCTTCAGGCTACCCACTGTTTCCTTATCCAGATTTTCCGTATTTTCCGTATCCAGAAAATCACTGCCGCAGGAGGTCAGCAATACCAAGCAGGTAAGTGCGGCATATAGTTTGTTGTTGCGTATCATCGTTCTGTAGTTTACAAGGTTAGAACACAATATTGACACCCAGCGAATAGGTACTCAAGGCAGAATAGACATAATCTGTGGAACCGTCGAAATTTTGACGAGGATCCAAGCCCTTTCTGGCCGATTTCAACCACAGGTTATCACCCACCAGGTACACCCTAACCCGTTCCATGTTCGCTTTTCTGGCGATAGCGGTTGGAATGGTGTAACCCAGGGTCACGTTTCTCAACGAGAAGTAAGAGGCACTGGTCAACCAGCGGTCAGACGAATCGTTGGCATCTTGGTCCATATAGGAGAGTCGGGGAACATCGGTGTTTTTGTTAGCCGGCGTCCAGCGTTTATACATATCCTGGTGCATATTTTCTCCGGCGGCACCGGGGTTCATCAGATTCTGATAAAACGTATCCCACACATAGCCACCCAACTGGAAGGCTGTATTGATGCTTAAATCAAAACCGCGTCCCGACAGAGTGGTACTCAACCCACCGTAAAAATCGGGAATGGGAGACTTGCCGGTTTCGCGCAACGTGGCATCTGATGTTTTATTGACCGTGGTCACGGTATATTTTCCGGTCTCATTTCCACCATTGTCCAAAATAGGTGTGTACTTATTGTACAAAGGCAATCCATTGTCTTGATCTACGCCTGCATACTCGTAGGTATACCAATCGTACAGACTGCCACCTAATTTTCTAAAATAATTGCCCGCTTTATACCCCTTCGGATCCTTGTCCGATGGCAATTTGGTCAAGGCATTCTTGTAACTCGTTCCATTAAACGCAACGTTCCACCTGAGATTTTTTTGATTCATGATATCGGCTGAAATTTCCACCTCAACACCGTTGTTTCTCATATTAATGTCGTTGACGAGTATGTTACTCGGAGACCCTTCGGAGGGAGGAAGCGGACGTTTATAAATCATGTCCTTCGTTTCCTTGACGAAATAATCAGCATCAATTTTCAAGAAACTCAATAAGCCCAGCTCAAAACCGACGTTGAAATTGTTGCTCTTTTCCCACGTAACATTACTGGCTCTGAAAACTTTCGTAAACCCACCTTCGCTGTCCACCTCATACAGGTCGGAATACACCTTGGTGAGTCCGATGTTATCATTACCCTGTGTGCCGTAGCTGGCTTTCAATTTCAGGTCGTCGATGAAGGTATAATCGGTCATAAAGCTTTCCTGATTAACCCTCCAGGAACCACCAATCGCATAAAAATTACCCCAACGTTGATCGGGAGCAAAAATGGAAGAGCCATCTCTTCGAATGGATGCTGATAGGTAGTAGGTATGTAGGAAATCGTATTCCAACCGGGAGAAGAAGCCTTCAAGCGCATACGCATTGGTGTACGATGTCAGTTTCTCCACTGTCGACCCGTTTGAAAACTCCGGATTCTTAGGATCGCTGAATTTCGTCTTCTCACCATAAAGGTAACGGTAATCGTCTTTTTTTGATTCGTGTCCAATTAACAGGTTGAAAAAATGATCGCCGTAAGTGGGCGTCCAATAGAAGAGTTGATTGGCATTCAACACGCCTTTCCTCGATAACGTCTTGTATCCACGTCCCTTTACAGACAGTGCATCTCCACCAATGGGAGTGTCAAACTCAGAATTATTTTCGTTGAACACATCGTAAGACATGTTGGTATTAAAGCGTAGGTCTTTTCTCAGGTTCACTGTCAAATACCCTCTTGAAGACATATTGTCCGTTGTATACTTGTTGATACCTTCCAGCAAGGTTGCGTATGGATTTTGTTCCTGGGCATACGGTCGATTGTACAACGTGCCGAAGTCGTATCTAGCCTTTCCATTGGCATCAACCATCGCGTTTCCGTTCGCATCATACAGGTAGATCGGGTAAATCGGAGCAATCTGCTGCGAGAACATGAAAATATTGCTGTAGTTGTCTCCTGTTATACTATTGAATTCCTGCCTGACCGTGTTCGCATAAGAGATGTTCATACCCGTCTCGATAAAATCGTTCACGACATGGTCAACTTTGGCACGCAAGGTGATACGGTCAAACCCGGATTGTTCAAGGTAACCATCATCAGCCAAGTAGGATACAGAGGCGTACCCGTTTGTTTTCTCATTACCCCCTGAAATACTCAGGTTGTATTCCTGACGGGCACCGCTTTTAAACGGATCTTTCAGCCAGTTATCCTTCCATTTGGTGCTTTTTGCAGCTGGGTTGAGCTTTCCCGTATTGGGATCAATCAGTTGGTTATCGGCCACATTGGAATATTTGTTGTATTTCAGGTATTGGTCAATCAGGTGCTCAGCCACATACGCACGTGCACCCATGGGTGAATAGCTTCCCGATTCCACCAACGAATTGACGATGGACTCGTACATCATCTCATAATAGTCACCTGAATTGGAAATAACATTATAGGCAGGTACACCACGTTGGTTAAACCCGTATCGAGCGTCAAACAACACCTTGGTATTGCCAACGGATCCTCTTTTTGAAGTAACGATCAACACACCGTTCGATCCCCTTGCTCCATACATGGAATTTGCTGCAGCATCCTTCAGAATGGTGATTGACTCGATATCCTGCGCTGAAAGCGAATTCAAGGATCCCTCATAGGGAACACCGTCAACGACAATCAAAGGCTGCTGACTGGCACTGATAGAGCCAAGTCCACGTATCAGCAGGCTGGCGTCTGAACCCGGCGTTCCGCTGGTGCTGAACGTCTGAAGTCCTGCCGTTAATCCTTCCAGCGACTTTGAAATGCTGGACGATTGAATCTTCTGCAGGGTTCCACCTTTCACTTGCGAGGCTGAACCCGTAAATGAAGTCTTTTTGGCTGAGCCATAGGCGACAACAAGTACTTCATCCAAGTCCGACACCGCATTCTCCAAACGGATCAGCATGTCTTCCTTGCCTTGAAGTTCCACTTTCTTCATCCCGATGTACGTTATGACGATTGTTTTCGAGGATGCCGGCATACTGATGGAAAAACGGCCGTTTACATCAGTTACAACTCTGTCCGTTGTGTTTTGTACTTGAACAACGGCACCAGTAACAGATTCGCCGTCGCTTGCAAACACGACCCTACCGGAAGCTATCGTTGTTTGAGCTTCAACCCAACCGACACTTGCACACAGCAAGCAAACGATTAAGAATGTGACTTTTCTCATGGTAGAACGTAGGTATTAGATTTTAGTTAACGCATTTTAACGTACCTAGCAAATATAATTACTTTTTTAACATGTTTGCAATGCATGTTGCTGCATGCCACCTTGATGCATAAAAAGACTCAACAAGCAGCCGTGCTAATAAATAGGCATCCGGAAGGGATAAAAAAATAATCAGCAAGATAATATCTTGCTGATTATAAAGTATATAGAGAATATAAGTTCAGATAGGCTTACTCATTATAATTCGAAGCAAGCGCTCAATTCGGTATAACTACGTGTATATGCTTAATCAACATTTAATTTTTATATAATATATCTCACTAATTATCAACTTGATAATTCTATTTATTCAACCTGAATGACCAAATAGCGAGATATTTCCCAAAACTTTTTGGCATCGGTTATCCTGAGTACAAGATTATCGTTCACACGTTCGAACTGATAGCTGCTCGTGGGGTGATTGGTCAACAACTTGGCTTTTTTGGAGTACAGGGGTATGTCGGTCAACGTTCTTGCATCGGCTTCCAGGAAGTAGTCTTTGTTAAAGCCTTCCTCCATCAACCCGTTGCGGGTATAGATCTCCTGTTCCCTTAATTCCTTTTTGGTTCCGAAAACAAACCAGACTTTGTTGAGCTGCTCGTCCTTTTTGGAAAGCTGTACTTCCTTGCCCGATACATTTTCCTGCAAGGTAGAAATGGAGTCGTTTAGTGTTATGACCAGTTCGTCAAGCTGCTGAATGCGGACGTTCTTAAAAGCCAATTGTTCCTGCAAAGACGTAATGGTCTTCACGTGTTTCTCCACCTCGGCTGTTAAGCGAGCTACCAGCCGTTTCATCTCACCAGATGCTTTTCGATTCGACATAAGCTGGTTTTTCAAGCTGGCTATCTGGCTTTTATTCTCAACCAATGTCCGACGAATAATCTCAATGTCATTAACGATTCTGCCAAGGCTGTCCTGAGCAATCTCCTGTTGGTCGGCTTGAAACGTCACGTAATTCTCTGCTTGTTTAATCTGCTCGAAGTTGTCTTCAATCAAGTTGACGACGGAAAGCATCTGGTTGACTTCAGCTGTCTTCTTTTGCTCTTCCAACAACAAAGAATCCTTTTCCTGCTCCATTTCCTTGTATGCCTTCGATTTGAACGAACAAGAAGAAAGGGATAGGGTAACAATCAACAGCGGGAGGAATAGAACACTCCCCATCATTTTTACACGTTTCATACCTACTGAATGATTTAATTGGTTCATGATGCTTTTTCAAACGACAAATCCGGAAACGACAATCACAAATTCACCCCGTGGTTCCTGCCGAGTAAACTGTTCGACCAACTCCCTGAGGGTACCGCGAATGGTTTGCTCAAAGCGCTTGCTGATTTCGCGTGAAACAGATGCCGGACGATTGTCTCCGCAGCATTCGGCCAGTTGGGTCAGTGTTTTGACTACCCTGTAAGGCGATTCATACACCACAAAGGTGACAGGCAGTTCAGCGAGTTGTCTGAGTCGGGTTTGTCGACCTTTTTTGATGGGCAGGAAACCTTCAAAGTGAAAACGGTCGACAGGAAGGCCTGAAACCACGAGAGCAGGTACAAAGGCAGTGGCTCCGGGCAAACACTCCACATCAATTCCTTGTTGAACACATTGCCTGACCAGCAAAAAACCCGGATCGGAAATACCGGGCGTACCGGCGTCGGAAACCAGTGCTACACGCTCACCCCCGGCAATACGTACGGCAAGTTGTTCCACGGTTCGGTGTTCGTTGAACTTATGGTGCGACAACATGGGTGTGGAAATGCCAAAATGCTTTAACAGGACAGAAGTGGTCCTGGTATCTTCGGCCAAAATGAGGTCGGATTCCTTGAGCACAGTCAATGCCCTAATGGTTATGTCATCCAAATTGCCCACAGGGGTGGGTACAACCGTCAATAAGGCCATGCTTCAGCGAGTATTTCAACACACAAAAGTAGAAAAAAATCAACGGTTCAGCAAATAATCTTGCATATCTGTACGCACCTGATTTCTAGACACATTCGTGTGGTTGACCATCAATACAACAGCTAACTTCGACGTGCTTTTTTGATAATACCCGGCATAGCAGGTAGTTGTTTGATTGGAACCACTTTTCAACCTAACCAAACCGGTAATCGGGCTGTCGGTTAAAAAGCTGGAAACAGACCCTTCCTTCCCGGCCAGGGGCAACGATTGCTCAAACACAGAGGCGTAGGAACTCTTCGTTGCCATATAGGTGAGCAAGTCGGCCAAAAACCGGGGTGACACTCGATCAAGGGGCGACAATCCTGAACCGTCAACCATGTACAAGCTCTTCACATTCAACCCTTTTTGTTGCCAGAAATTTCGGATTACCTGCAAACCGCCGCGGGCTGAAAAAGGCGGGCTTCCGGCGAAACCGGCCAGTTGCCTCAACAGCGACTCGGCATAAATATTGTCGCTTTTTTCATGAATGATGCGGATAATGCGCGAAAGCGGTTCAGAACGGGTGCTCCCCACCTTGGTAAAACGAAGCGTGGATGAAAGGGGTTGAACCCTGGTCGTGGTAGGCTTGTCCTTCACTGTAACCCCCGACTTGACCAATGCGCGTGTAAGCAATTCAGCTACGTGCAGAGGAGGGTCGGGCAAATCACCCCTGATGGTAAAATCGGCCCGGTTGGCGGGTAGGGTTCCAAACAGCTGACGATTCCATTGAAACGGCACTCCGTACACATAGGCGCTGTCTTTGTCGTTGTCGGCAGCAACCAGGTGGTTTTCAAACCGAAGAAGAGGCAACTCCGGTTCCGTTTTCGTCACAACAGGCTGTGTTCCGGCTTTGCCTGACTGCAGATGGATGGTCACGCTGTTGTCGTTTACCCCCAAGCCAAAGATACCGGCGGCATAATAATTGCCTATGTCTTCCCACAACCAAAACGGAGACAAGGGCTCTTCATCAAACAGGGACGCGTCGGAAATTATCGAGCCGTCTATCGATGTAATGCCGGCTTGTTTGACAAGAGCCACCCACTCGTCCAGGAAAGCGTCTTTTTGATCACCCAGATGCCGCGATCCCAAGGTCGGGTCACCCCCACCCTTAATGATGAGGTTTCCACTCAACAGACCATCCTTTAGCGTGCCCGTGTAGGCCAACGTTGTCTCAAAACGATAGTTAGGACCAAGTAATTCCAGCGCAGTGGCTGTTGTGACCAGTTTAATCACCGAGGCAGGCACTATGGGACAATCCGCGTTCAGCGTGGTGGGTTGCTCCTTACCAGTCACGTCTTGAACGCAGATACCCACCAGCTCCTGTTTGTAACGGGAACCGCCAAGCGCCCCATCCGACCCAAATAGCAGGACAGTATTGAGCATCAAGATACCTATCATCAGGGGTTTCAAGGCCATAATTACACAGATTTTGAACAAATGTACAACATGGCAACCAATCGGCCATATTTCTTGAATATATTTGTAACTGCCTTGAATGCAAAAATCCGCTTGTCATGAACAACGCTCTTAGAAAACCGTTTACCTTGGACCGTGTGGTGAGAATCATCATCGGGGTGTTGTTGCTGGTAGCTGCCGGCTTACTGATCAACCGCCTCAGCGACGTCCTGCTCCCATTTCTGCTGGCTTGGCTGCTAGCATACCTGATCTATCCGGTGATGCGCTTTGTTCAGGTAAAAATGAAGGTAAAAAATCGCATCTTGGCCATAATGGTAACCTTGTTGACTGTGCTTGGATGCCTGCTTGTCTTTGGCTGGCTATTTATTCCTACGATTATCGATCAGACACAACGGGCCGTGGTAATTGCCAATAAGTTACTTGTTGAAAACAACCTGGTCATTGACATTCCCCCGGCCATCAAGGAGACCGTTCAAGGTTTTCTGAAGAACTTCAACACCGAATCGTTGAACTACGACAACATAGAAAGCCTTTTAACCAGTTTGTTGCCCTATGTATGGGGTATGCTCACCGGTGCCGGCAACCTGATTGTCAACATTGTTTTGTCGTTCATGGTCCTTTTATACCTGATTTTTATCCTGAAAGACTACGAAAACATCTCAACGTACTGGATTGAGTTAATACCCAAGCATTACCGTCCTTTTATTCTTCAAGTAGGCGAAGACCTGAAACTGGGCATGAGCAGGTATTTCAGGGGACAAGCCTTGATTGCCTTAATCGTTGGCATCCTGTTTTCAATCGGATTCAGCATCATCAACCTCCCCATGGCCATCTTGTTTGGTTTGACAGTTGGTTTGATGAACATGGTGCCTTATCTGCAAACCGTGGCTATTATTCCCGGAATGCTGTTAGCTGTTATCAAGGCGGCTGATTACGACCAGAACTTTTTTTGGGCAGCCTTTTCGGTATTGGCGGTGTTTGCCATTGTGCAAGTCATTGAAGAAGTTTTCCTCACGCCAAAAATTATGGGGAAAGCCACCGGACTTAATCCGGCCATCATCCTGCTTTCTTTATCCATCTGGGGATCATTGTTCGGCATGGTGGGGATGATTCTTGCGCTGCCTGTAACCACCCTGATGATTTCTTACTACAAGCGGTTTGTCATCGCGGGCGACATGATCGAGCGATTGGTCTTGGATCCCGACACGCCTATCAGAAGAGATGCGGATACCAAGAACACGGATCTGTCCTCCCGGGAAACACCTGAAGAAGGGTCCCTGGGTACCTGATTAAATACGGGGAAACGTCAGCCTTCTTTTTGTTGTATTGAGCAACCGATATTGCTTTTGGATAAGGTGGTTGTTGAGATCCCACTCTTGCACACGAATAATCAGGCTGTCTGGTTCTTCCTGATTCGACAAATTGGAGCAATCAAAGGAAACAAGGGTAGAGGCATCTGTTGTTTGCCTATCACCGTTCGCAGTGTGAATAAAGGTCAGATAGGTATTTAATGAACCATGTTCAACGATCGTGGTATCTACCAGCATCCATAAGGAGTGTTTGATGTTTGTATTTTCGTACTTTAGCATCAACTCCATATTCAGAAAACCGCCCCCAAGCCAGGGTTGCGACAGGAGCTTCACCGGATCGTCAATAGTGACAGGGGAAGTAAGTTGATCCGCTCGTAAAATAGGCTTTATCAACACAGATTGCAGGTCTTTCACCCGGATGGAATAACTGCCTGAAACCGAATTGAGTGAGGACATGGACGTGGAATCAAGCATGATATAGGTTACCATGTAACGGTTTCCCGGTTTGTATTGGCTTGTATCCAATTCAGCTACGGGATTCAGCACACGGCCCTTGTCGGTTAACAGGTGAATTGACTTTCCGGCACTGCTTTTAACTACGCACAGTTCGCTTCGGAAAGAGGTGGACATGTCCGAATACTCATCGGAACAGGCTGTCAAACAGACTATCAGGATGAGGGTTAACAGGGTCGATTTCCGAAAATCTGAATTCATTAAGCTGTTTAGTTGGTTTTAAGGCGTATACCTCAGATTGTATTCTTGCTCGTCGCCCGTTGACTTCCAGGAAAACCGGAGAATATAGCCGCGCTTACCGGGATATTCAACCTTGAGGTGAGAGAGATTGAAGCAAACCGCCTGTGTTTTCTTTGTTTTTTTTACGGCTGCTACGTTGTGCTGCAACCGGACTCGGATAACGGGTAAAGAGTCGGTGTCCAAATGCGTTTCTTCTTTGGAATAACGCACCAATTCCAATGTATTGATAGATTCGTCTGATTCATAGGTATCGACCAACACATTCAGGTAATTAGCTGAAACAGTACCGCCTAAGAAAGCAGCCAGCCGGGTATCTTTATAGATACCGTTGCTATCGTTGACAAACGGCTTGATGGTTGCCGGTAGAAATTCGCTCATAACAACCTGATAGGTGGAGCCATCTGAATGGGTCGCATCGACAAGTGTATAGAGCACATTTCCCCTATCCCCTACTTCGTGAAAAGCAGAATCACCCTGCGCGTTCGTGACGTGCAAGTACAGTCCCCGGTCTGTTTTCAACATGGGCGTGCTGTCGTTTGCATTGACGGTGACCCAACTTCTGAAAGGACCATTCATCCCGTTATCATCCTCTGTACACGAAGAAAAGCCCACCATCACTAGAAGAACGGGCAACAAAAAAAGTTTTATATTCATACGGAATAAGGCATTTATCAAAGAGCTGTTTCGGCTTTTTTCTTGTTCTTGAGCGGGTTGGCATACATTTCCAACATCCGTTTGCGTAAAAATTCCTCGTCCTTTTCGGGGATGTCAATCTTTTCCAACTGCTTCTCCAGGTAGGTGACAAAGGCATCTTTTTCCCCGGCCGAATAGCACTTTGAAAAACTTTCCAGCCCGTCCAACATGTCGGCAGCCACATAATTGCCGGGATACAGGTGGTAATTCAGGTGTATCCGATGATCAATCAGCTTGGCAACATTCTCAAACAATTCATTCTTATGCATACGCGTCTCCATTTCAAGTAACTCACCTGAAATACAAGGTGTCACCTTGTAAAAGACCCTACCTTTATATCCCTTCAACCCGGTCTGCATGTTCAATAAATCATCAGCCCTTGTTTTCATATAGGTGGGATCGTCTCGTTTCAGTTGCATTTCCTTCGCTTTGAGGTAATCACAGGAATCATACTCATAGGAAATGGATACTGGAACTATCCGTAAAGATGCAAGATTGTCCAAAACGCTACCCAATCCACCTAAATTTAACATCTTCAACACACTCTCCTGCGTGCGGTCGTCGGAATCCTTGGCCCTTCCTTCCCGTTGGGCAATCCAGATGGATTGCTTGTTGTCGTGCAACATGTGATGCATATACGATGACAGCTCCAGTGAAGCCATGAGTTGCTGCCGAACCGATAAATCGCGTTTAACGATAAAACTCTTGTTAAGACGTACGATGTCCTTGATCCAAGGATGCGCCAGCAGGTTATCACCGATCGCTATTCCGAACGTATCCAAACCCTTCTCTATCAATAAAATATCAAGAAAAGCGGAATCCAGGATAATATCCCTGTGGTTGGAAATATAGGTATAAGACTGGCTTTTATCCAAGTATTTGAACCCCGACAATTCCAACGAACGGGTGGTTTTATCGGCCAGGTCACGCACGATGGGATAAATAATCTGCCGTTGAAATTCCTCAATGCTTTTAACCTTCTTCATATTTTCCACGTATTCCATCAACTTGGATTCGGGAAAAAGGGTGTTGATCGCAGCACAGAAAGCAGGCGTACTCAACAACCGGGCAATCACATCGGGTACTTCTTTGTCGTAAAACGAACGTATTTCGTCAAATCGATTGGCTTCCATAAAGCGTTTTGATTTTTGTTAGAAATGATCTTCGATAATATCTTCCATAACCTGAGCCATAGTCAAACCAGCCGCAGCGACTTGTTGAGGAATAAAACTCGTGGTAGTCATGCCCGGAGTTGTGTTTACCTCAAGCAAGAAGATGCCTGAGTCGGTCAGAATGTAGTCAGCCCGAATGATTCCTTTGCATCCAATGATGTCGTAAATCAGCGAGGTGATGCGCTGCACCTTGTCGCGCAACTCGTCCGAGATGCGAGCCGGTGTTATTTCATCCACCTGTCCTTTGTACTTGGCCTCGTAATCGAAGAACTCGTTCTTGCTCACCACTTCAGTAATGGGCAACACACGGGTTACTTTCTTTGTTTTGTAACAGCCGCACGTGATTTCAGTACCCTTCAAGAACGATTCGGCAATCACCTCAGGCCCCTCGGCGAAAGCCTTCTCCAAGGCAGGTTGCACCCCATCGATGCCGGTTACTTTTGAAACACCAAAACTGGAGCCGCCCACGTTTGATTTGATAAAACACGGCAACCCCAATTTATCAATTAGGTCTTGAGAATCAATTGACTGACCTTTTCTGAGCAGTAACGATTCGGCTACCTTTACGCCAAAGCCCTTCAAATACTGGTTGCAGGCAAATTTATTGAAGGTAAGGGCAGCGGCCAGTACCCCGCAGCAACTGTAGGGCAGGCCGATTAACTCGAAATATCCCTGCAGAAGACCGTCCTCCCCGGGTGTACCATGAATGGTGATCCAGGCGAAATCGAAACAGTGGTGTCGCTGGTCGTGTAAAAAGCTAAAGTCGTTCTTGTCGATGGGCAATCGTTGTTCGTCCGACAAACGGACGTACCACCCGCCTTTTTGAACAATCACGATCCATACCTCATACTTCGTTTTGTCAATGAAGGAATTCAATCCCTCGGCACTTTTTAGCGAAACTTCCATTTCAGAGGAATCTCCCCCGCATACGATGGCAATGTTGCGTTTCATTCAATTCTGTTTAATGCGTTATCTGTAAGCAATATAAGTACGCCATTTATCAATCAACTGCGTCATATCGTCGGGCAACGGGCAATCAAAATGCACGTGTTCTCCTGTCTGGGGATGTTTAAATCCCAACGTCCTGGCGTGCAAGGCCTGCCTGGGACAAATGGCAAAACAATTCCGGACAAACTGCGTGTACTTGGCAAACGTCGTACCCCTCACTATTTCGCTACCGCCGTAGCGTTCATCGTTGAACAACGGATGGCCGATGTATTTCATGTGCGCACGAATCTGGTGGGTGCGGCCTGTCTCCAACTTGCATTCCAACAGCGTGGTGTATCCCAACCGTTCCAACACGGTATAATGGGTTACAGCCGATTTGCCGCTGCTCCCATCGGGAAAGACCATCATTTGTTGCCTGTCCCTGGGATTTCGCCCAATGTGACCTTCCACCGTGCCATGATCCTCGTCGAATGGCCCCCAAGCCAAAGCGGTATACAGGCGTTCTGTCGTTTTATGAAAAAACTGCCAACCTAAATCTGCCTTGGTAGCCGGATCTTTGGCAATAACCAACAACCCTGAGGTGTTTTTATCGATGCGGTGCACCAATCCGGGACGAGGATCATCTGTAGGAAAGGCCGGGTTGTTGCGAAAATGCCATGCCAACCCGTTGACCAGGGTTCCCGTAAAATTTCCGTGTCCGGGATGAACCACCATGCCGGCGGGTTTGTTGACCACCATCAAACAGGCATCTTCATAAATAATGTCGAGCGGCAACTCCTCAGGAATCAACTCCGTGTCCCTGGGCGGGGAAGTAACCATCACGAGCACTTCATCGAGTGGCTTGACCCTGTAGTTGGATTTGACCGGCTCACCGTTGACCATAATATACCCCGCATCGGCTGCATCTTGAATGCGATTGCGAGAAATATGCTGGATGCGGTCGACCAGAAACTTATCCACCCTGAGCATGGTCTGACCGGGATCGGCCAAGAATCGGTATTTTTCAAACAGCCCACCCGGACTCAGATTGATCGCCTCGTCTTCCGGTTCGTCTTCCGACACCTCCCATTCGTCGAAAGTATCCAGTTCATCAGAATCCTCGTTCCGCATAATCCATGTTATTCAATGTAGACTCCACCCGATTCCTCCTCTGAGGCGGATTGTATCAATGCATCATCGGTTGTCATCCACAACATGATTTTTTTCCCCATCGTGACGGGTATTCCGGCAATCGGATCTTGTTTATAAACCCGGTAGCGCTTGGCGTCCTCGGCATTTTTGGGAGTCACGTCATAGCTGACGTCACCTAAATTCAAACTTTGAGCGTGGGTGGCATCTATGGTTTCAGCCAACGACATTCCCACTAAATTTGGGGTAACCAGTTCGCCGGTTCCTGAACCTTGTCCTACCGTCAAGGTCACGCTTGAACCTTTTGACAGCCTATATCCGGCAGCAATGCTTCGTCCGTTGTGACGTACATCCAGCACGAGGTCTCTGAATTCAGAGGGCACATAGTCTATACCATCCACCTTGATTTCCATTCCTTCCAACGTAGCCACGGCTTGACGCTGGGAAAAATCTTTAACATCAGGGAGGGTGACTTGTTCGCTGGATCGAGCGTTGATGGTAAGAAAGATGATGCGGTTTCTTTTTATATGAACGCCAGGCATGGGCCTTTGGTCAAGGATAGAGCCACGAAGCTTGGTCCTGACGTACATGGAATCGACCACTTTGTAGCGCAAGCCCTTTTTTTCCAAAAAAACGGCTGCCTGACTGGGTGTTAGGGAGGTCAGGTCGGGAACAGTAATTACATCGTTGTGACGGGTATACGCTTTCAGGCCCATCATCACTGCCACAAGAAGGACAGCCACAATGACCACAAATGCAGCCAAGTTCTTCAGGAGTAATTTTAACGCAGGATCCATGACACGTTTATTTGGTCGTTGATACCGGTTCAGCTACGACGAAAGCTCCGGTCTAACGGTTATCAAAAGTACAAAAAAAAAGTAAAGACGTTGCAATCCTTACTTTCTCTTACATGGTTGGGGCGTTATTTTACCCTCTCAGACGTTCTTCGTCAGAAACCGTCAATTTTTTGCGACCATTGGCCCGACGGTGTGCCAAAACGCGGCGACCATTGGCGGTGGCCATTCTTAAACGAAATCCGTGCTTGTTGGCACGCTTTCTGTTGGATGGCTGGAATGTCCTTTTCATAGAGCAGTATCGTGTTAATTGTTTTCTTTATTGTAACGGCCTGCAAAAGTAAAACTATTTTTTAGACTTTCAAACTCCTTTTCCATTTTTTCCCCTATTATAACGGTTGTTTTTTCCTTTTTGCCGTAGGCTATTTCGTTTTAGCTTGCGAGTTCTGCTAATTATACCGATATTTGCACCCTGTTTTTTCAAAGCAATCAATCAATTACTACTCATTTATATTCGATCATCCACGAATGGCAACAACCGCAGACATCCGGAATGGCATGTGCCTTGACATCGACGGACAATATTATTTTGTCGTTGAGTTCCTTCACGTAAAACCAGGCAAAGGTGCCGCCTTTGTGCGGACCAAAATGAAAAATGTCATCACCGGCCGTGTGCTGGAACGCACGTTCAACGCCGGTGTTAAACTAGAAGAAGTACGCATTGAACGCAGGCCACACCAATACCTGTATCAGGACGACATGGGCTATACCTGCATGAATATGGAAACTTTCGATCAGATTTCCATACCGAAGGCCAACATCAATGGGGTGGAATTCATGAAAGAAGGTGATCTACTTGAAGTGGTCACCCATGCTGATTCAGAAACGGTCTTGTATGCCGACATGCCCACGCACGTCATCCTCGAAATAACCTATACGGAACCGGGTCTCCGGGGAGATACAGCCACCAACACGCTGAAACCGGCCACGGTTGAAACCGGCGCCACCGTGCGTGTTCCCTTGTTCCTCGAAGTCGGCGAGAAAATCAAGGTAGACACCCGGGACGGCTCCTACGCCGAACGCGTGCGCTGATCATCATAACTCTTTTATAAGGCATCTGTTCGCTTCCACGCTTCAGATGTTTTTTTTATCAACCATATTGCTTTTATATTGCTTTTTCGTATTCTTTATGTATATTTACAACGGAAACATACTGATAGAATATGAAAGCCAACAAAACAAACTACCCCGACAACGCTCGGGAAGGAGGTCGCTTCCGCATCAAAGATTGGGCGCTGGAAGACCGACCACGGGAAAAAATGCTCAAACAAGGTGCCGGCATGTTGAGTAATGCCGAACTACTGGCCATCCTGCTAGGTTCGGGTTCGCGTGAGGAAACAGCACTCGATCTGGCAAAACGGATTTTAAGCGGTGTGGACAACAACCTCAACGAACTGGGCAAGATTGGCATCGAGGCGCTCTGTAAGGATTTCAAAGGCGTCGGCCCGGTCAAAGCCATCACCTTGACCGCAGCACTGGAGATTGGGCGACGCAGGCGATCGTCGGAAGTGATGGCCAAATCGCAGATTCACACCAGCAAAGACATCTACGAGCTGTTTCATGCCAAGCTTTCCGACATCAGTCACGAGGAATGTTGGATGGTGCTGATGAACAACCAACACCGCATCATCGACACCATCCGTATCAGTCACGGTGGCATTTCTGAAACAACGGTAGACCCAAAAATCGTGCTAAAACACGCGTTGGACAAACTGGCATCCAGCATCATCCTCTGCCATAACCACCCCTCGGGCAACCCACATCCCAGCACAGCCGATGATAAAATCACGCACAAACTGAAACTGGCGTGTTTAAACCTAGACATTCAATTCACTGATCATTTAATTTTTAGCGAGAATACCTATTTCAGTTATGCCGACGAGGGGAAACTGTGACAAGTTGTTCAATCGTGGAAAAACGTGTATTTTTGTAAAAAATCCCTCTATGGAGAACAAGATACTCGACCTTGAAGAAGCCATTGTCAAAATGCTGCGTACGGTTTACGATCCGGAAATTCCGATCAATGTATATGATCTGGGGTTAATTTACCGCATTGATACACAACCTGATGGAGCTACCACAATTGATATGACCATGACAGCGCCATCGTGCCCCATGTCCGATTTTATTTTGGAAGATGTGCGCATGAAGGTGGAATCTGTTGAAGGGGTGAGTTCCCTAACGTTGAACCTGGTTTTTGAACCGGCCTGGGATAAGGACATGATGTCGGAAGAGGCTAAGCTTGAACTCGGATTTCTCTAACCCGCCGACTGTGAAAACCTATTTTGTATCTGATACCCACTTGGGAAGCCTTGCCTTCACCAATAACCGTGAAAATGAGTGTAAGCTTGTTCGGTGGCTTGACAGCATCAAACCCGATTGCGATGCGCTCTACTTGATGGGCGACATGATCGACTTCTGGTTTGAATACAAGCACGTGGTTCCAAAGGGTTTTGTGCGGTTCTTCGGCAAAATCGCCGAATTCACAGACAACGGCATACCGGTTTACTGGTTTACGGGCAATCACGACATCTGGTTATTCAGCTACGTCCAACAGGAATTGGGCGTTATCGTCCTCACAGACGCTGTCGAAACCATCTTGCACGGCAAAAAGGTAATGCTGGCTCACGGCGACGGTTTGGGTGACCCCTCCCGCTCGTTCAAGTTGCTGCGTGGTATTTTTCACAATAAATGCTGCCAACGGCTTTTTAAGATGATCAATCCCTATTTTGGACTTGGTTTCGGGCTGCAATGGGCTAAACACAGCCGCTTAAAAAGGGGGCCGGGTCCTGAGGTTTATATGGGCGAAGATAAGGAGCATCAGGTTATATTTGCCAAGCTGGATGCTGCACGACGCGGCGAAGATGCCCCAGACTTCTATATTTTCGGACACCGGCACATCCTGCTCGACCTATCCCTTTCCGCCAAATCGCGCGTCATCATTCTCGGTGAATGGTTTTACCACTACTCCTACGGTGCGCTTGACGACAACGGCTTCACACTTTTCACTTTCGACGAAGAATAGCACCATCTCGACAGCACTACCAATTTAATGCACCATCCCCCACAGAAATAAGGAATCAACTGCAAAACCTGAGGATTTAGTTTTTCCTGACATGTACCTGTTTCCGTTCCGCCAGCAGGGTATTTTTTCCGTCTCCGGTTCAGGCTGCTGAAAATATCGCCAGTGCAGCTAAAATCTCAAAGCGTCACGAGCCTAAAGGCTCGCTCCTCGGAAGATGAGATTTTTTAACGCTGCCCTTGGCTTATTTTCCAAACGCAGCCTTCCAAGTCGCCGGAAAAAACACCCTGCCGGCTCCACTGCAACGCTCATTGGGCGGAAGGCGGTGACCTTCGATCAAGGGAAGCCCCATTCACATAGAAAACAAACAACCCATAACACGTTTTAAAAGATTCAATCAGTAAATCCTCAGTTTTTTCAGTTGGTCCTAAATAAGTCTACTGATTCAAAATTCTCTAATTTAGACATCCACAAGAAATTATAGCAAAACAAAAATAGAATATTCTTTCCCAATAATTTGTTTATCAGTAATAATATATTATGTTTGCCCCAAAAAACATGAAGAAGGAATATCACAAATACTTGAGAGGAATCTTTATATCCTCTGTTGCATCATTGGTGACTCCTTCCCCATCGATGGGAAACACTGGTCTGCAAAATCTTCCAGACGACATAAATAGCACAGATCATGCCATTACTTTTCGAGATGGCAAGGACAACAATTCTCCCAAACACCTTCTTAGAATGGGAGGCAATAATAAAATCATCTTGATAGCAGCACACGGTAGTCATAGTTCTCATAGCAGCCATAGTTCCCACTCTTCACATCGTTCAAGTTCGGGTGGGGACTATTCGGACTATTCAAATAGCACCACTCCATCCTATTCTACAGAAAGTTATACACCAGCTGAGAAAACATACAACCTTGGGGATAGAGTTATCTCTTTAGGAATAGCTGGTAGTGATGTCAAAATCCTGGCTGAATACTTAACCAAATATGGCTTTCTTAGAAAAGAAGATGTATCAACTATTGGGACGAATGCTTGGTGTGATTCAAAAATGGAAGAATCAATCAAGTCGTTTCAACGCATCTGTGGACTGGAAGCCGATGGAAAGGCAGGAGATACCACTATTGCACGTTTAAAAACATATAGCCCAACTCCAAAGATTGATGAATCAACAATAGACTTGGGAAATCGCGTTCTAAAAAAAGACATGCAAGGTTCGGATGTGACACAACTCAATAATATATTAATAGACAAGGGATTTCTT